>JAEEGJ010002590.1_pt1 | contig 87874 bp, 58 predicted proteins | sample 8958761 | NCBI WGS metagenome assembly JAEEGJ01 (sample SAMN16246546, study PRJNA631951) | gut metagenome | biome: gut microbiome; feature: rumen; material: RS-attached | host: Bos | place: Iran: Karaj | collected 2018-10
CCTACAACAACGTTCTCCACATCTTCAACGGCAGCGGAAGCGAATGGGCCACGGAGGTTTGGTACAAGACCTCTGACAACGGCACTTCAATTAAAGCTGGTGGCGTAACCACCAACTTCGATTGCCCCTTCGACAGTTGGTTCACTGTGAAGTATGTGGTTGACCTTGACAATGACGAGGCAACTTTCTATGTGGATGATGAGGAAATCTATACTTGGCAGTACAGTCTCCAAGCCGACGGCACCGCTGGTTCACGTCAACTTGCCGCTATGGACTTCTATCCTCCGACCAGTGCCGCTGTTTCGGACTATTACATTGACAATGTGTATGCCTACAAACTTGGTGGTGTTTCCGCTCCTGTTTTAAGCGTTACTCCCGAATCAATCTCTGAAGAACTTCCAGAAGACGAAATCGTTACGGTTGATGTTACTATCAGCAACACCGGTAACTCTATCGGCGATTGGAACGCCTACGTTGATTTTGGTCATGGCGGTGCTGGCACACAAACCAGTGAACTTGCCTATCACAATGGTCAAGAAGCTCAAGGCATTGGTTCCACAGGAGGTCCTTACACCCGTGAGATGGCCATGCGTCTTCCCGCAACTGCCTACGCAGGTGCTGCTATGGGTATGAAGATCACTTCGGTCAAGTACCAAGTTGGTTCTACTTACAAATCAGAAGATAATACTTATACCTTCCGTCTTTATGGACAAGGTGCCAACAACCAGCCCGGTGAACTCCTCGCCGAAAAGACTGTTGTTTCTTCTGAACTCGGTGTTTGGCTTACCGCTACTTTCGATGAAGACGTCTATATGGACGGACAAACTATCTGGGCAACTGTCGAGCTCTTACAAACCGCAGGTGAGTATCCTCTGACTATGGATGAGGGTCACTATGGTGAAGAAGGCGACGGCAACTGGCTCAGCACACAAGGTGGCTCATTTGACCACTGCTACAGCGCCGGCAACTTTGAAGGCGCTTGGCTGATTACGGTCAACTGTGAAGGCGAGCTCATCCCCGGTAGCTGGGCTACGCTCAACAAATATGTCGGCTCCATCCCTGGTGGCAACGAAGAGACCATCACCCTCAGCCTGAACTCCATCGGCCTTGATATGGGTACTTCCTACAATGCTAACCTTATTATCAACACCAACGATGCTGAACTGCCTCACGTTGAGATCCCCGTCACCCTCGCTGTCACCGATGGCGTTGAAGAGACCGTTGCTCAATTGGCTAGCATCTATCCTAACCCCGCCACTTCGATGGTTACCCTCGAAGGCGAGAACCTCAACAGCGTGGCTATCTACAATGTGGCTGGTCAACTCGTCCGCATCGTGAAGCTCGACAGCATGGTCAACAACATCGACATGAATGTTGAAGCCGGCGTCTACTTCTTCAGCGTGTACGACAACAATGGTCACAACAGTGTCCAACGCGTTGTCATCGTGAAGTAATCAATCATTTGGTTGAATGAAAAAAACCGCTCCTTTCGGGGCGGTTTTTTTGTTGTTTTGTCCGAAAACCTTACCTTTGCAAAACCAAACCCAACGAAATGACCCTAGGAGAACTGAAAAAAACACTTTCCGAAGCTTCGCAGGTATTCATCCTGACGGATGAGAACGTCGCCATGTTTTGGCTTCCCGAAACCGAGCATTGGCTGGGCTGCGAACGCGCTGTGGAAATCGTGCTGAAACCAGGTGAGAAGTACAAAACCTTACAAACTGCACAAAGAATTTGGAAAACCTTGATGAAACACCATGCCGACCGTCATGCTGTTATGGTCAACTTAGGCGGTGGTGTCATTACCGATCTGGGTGGTTTTGTTGCCTCATGTTATCAACGGGGTATTCGTTTCGTCAACGTGCCTACCACCTTGCTCGCCATGGTCGATGCAGCAATTGGAGGAAAGACAGGTGTCGATTTCGCTGGCTGTAAGAACCAGATTGGCACTTTTGCGGAACCTATGGAAGTCTGGATTTCGCCTATCTTTCTCAGCACGTTGCCACAGCGCGAGATACTTTCGGGCTTGGCCGAGATGATGAAATATGGCTTCATTGCATATCCACCCATGCTTAAGGTCACTCCCGATAATTATCAGGAGTATCTTTTGGCCGCTGGTAAGTTAAAACGCGAAATCGTGGCGCAGGATTATAAAGAGCAAGGCTTCCGAAAGGTGCTCAACTTTGGGCATACCATAGGCCATGCCATTGAAAGCCATTGCTTAAACAAAGACAATCCTTTGCTTCATGGCGAAGCGGTGGCTTTAGGTATGGGTGCAGCTTTGTGGCTCTCGGTGCAGCTTTGCCACCTCGATGAGACGGTGCTATACAACTTTGAAGGACAATTGCCCGTCTTACTTTCGGAAGCGGAAACGAAGTTGGATGTCGCTGATATTGAGCCAGTGATGCGCTATTTGGCTCACGACAAGAAAAACAAAAATGGAAAAGAACAGTTTGTGTTGATCGAAGCCCTCGGACAACCCAAGCTCGACATGGAAGTGGCTCCAGAAAAGGTTAGAGAGGCTTTGACATATATTATAAATAAGGTATATAGCTTATGAAACTACAATGCACAATTCAGTTGCCAGCCAGCAAGAGCGAAAGCAACCGCGCTTTGATGATTGCTGCCTATGGTGGTTTTGCCCCAGATTTTCAGAATCTTTCGGATTCTAAGGATACAATGGTTTTGCTTAAAGCATTGCGAGGATTATCTCCTATGTCATTCCAAGTAGAGCACGTGCGATTGGAATCTATAGGAGATAATCCTCACATAATTGACATCTCCGATTGCGGCACTGCAGCACGTTTCATGACGACCTATCTGGCTACTCATGAAGGGAATTGGCTTCTGACAGGTTCGCAGCGGATGCGGCAACGCCCCATGGCACCGCTTGTAGAGACTTTAGTGTCCCTTGGTTCCGAAATACAATATGCTGAAAAACAAGGTTTTTTTCCGCTGCAAATTCGAGGTAAATCGATTTTGGGCGGTAAAGTGACAATGGTCATGTCGCAGAGCAGCCAGTTTGCCTCATCATTGCTCTTGGCCGCCCCGATGTGGCCTCAAGGTCTTGAGATGGAACTGCTTGGTGACCTCAATTCCTTCCCTTATCTCGACATGACCTTGGCCATGATGCGGCATTTCGGGGCTGAGGTAGAGCTGATGGATAGGACAATCACCGTCAGGCCAAAACCTTATCATCCCAATGGTTTCATGGTTTCATCCGATTGGAGCTCAGCTTCCTATTGGTATGAAATCGCTGCGTTTTCTGAGGATTGTGAAATACGTTTGCAGTCCTTGAGCCTGCCGAAGGGCCGAATGAATGCTCAAGGCGACTCCATCGTCGCTGAATGGATGAATCCTTTTGGGGTGTTGAGTACTGAGGTGAATAATTCCATCGTTTTATGCAAGAAAACCATTGATAAACAGGATTATGCTTTCGATTTTTCCTATAATCCCGATTTGTTTCCAACGATGGCGGCCACTTGTGCAGGATTGCAAGTTGCGGCAAGGTTCACAGGTGTTGCCAACCTCAGCAACAAGGAGTCGGACAGGATTTTGGCGATGAAAATGGAGTTGGCCAAAATCGGTACTGTATTGGAAAGTGTTTCCGATGATGAACTGGTTTTGAAGCCCTCGCCAAACTTGCCTTTCTTTGAGCCTTCGGCTCCGTTGCGATTCAATGCATACGGTGACCACCGCATTGTCATGGCCTTGGCACCGCTTTCTTTGAAGTTAGGGTATTTGACTTTTGATCATCCTGAGGTGGTCGGAAAATCGTATCCGAACTATTGGAAAGACGTCTCGTTTTTGACGGTTTTGCTATGAAAATGGGCATTTTGAAAGTATTTGACTTCTATATCAGAGAAATTCTGTACTTTTGCACGTTTTTTCTGTGCATGAATAGATATGAAAGTTGAGTTGTTTGTTCCATGTGTCATTGACCAATTCTTCCCGGAGGTGGCTATCGATACCTTTAAGATACTGAAGCGCACCGATGTGGAAGTGGAGTACAATCCCGAACAGACTTGTTGCGGACGATTTGCCTATAACGCTGGTTTTCTGGAAGAAGCAAAGGAGTTGGGCGACAAGTTCCTCAATGATTTTTCATACGAAGGTCCTGTGGTGGCACCTTCGGCTGCTTGTGTGCATTACATCCGAAAACGTTATCCGGAATTGTTTTTCAATACGGCCAATCACTTGAATTTCAAGAGGATGGTGGCCAATATTTACGAATTGACCGATTTCTTGGTCAATCAGTTGCATTTTGATGATTTTGGTGCTGAGTTTCCCCACAAAGTGACATTCCACGACAGCTGCAGTGCCTTGGGTGGCTTGGGACTGGGCAAGGAAGCGCGTCAGTTGTTGTCGAAGGTCAAAGGTCTTGAACTGGTGGAGATGAAGCAGACCGACATGTGCTGTGGTGCCGATTTCTCCATGCAGGCTGAGCATGAGGCACTTGCGGTAGGTATGGCAAGCCATAAGGTGAAAAATGCGTTGAATACAGGAGCGGAATACATCGTTTCGACCGACATGACCTGCCTGATGCATCAGAAAGCCTATATAGAGAAAGCCGGGCTTCCCATTAAGGTGATACATATCGCTGAGGTGTTGGCTTCGGGTTGGATTTAATTTCTAATAATAAAGGAAAAATTGGATAAACCATATTATATACACGAGAGTAGTTATGTCGATGACAATGTGAGCATTGGCGCAGGTACCAAGATCTGGCATTTTTGTCATGTCCAATCGGGTGCCGTGATAGGCGAACGTTGCTCGTTGGGCCAGAACGTGAATGTGGGAAACAATGTGAAGATAGGCAATGGCGTGCGCGTGCAAAACAATGTCTCGATTTACGAAGGCGTTGAAATTGAGGACAATGTGTTCTGCGGTCCGAGTTGCGTCTTCACCAATGTGACCACACCACGGGCACATTTTCCCGTGCATGGCGTGTATGCCAAGACGAGGATTTGTGAGGGCGCCTCATTGGGGGCCAACTGTACTGTTGTTTGTGGACATACGGTAGGGAAAAGTGCTCTCATTGCTGCAGGTGCAGTGGTGACCAAGGACGTGAAACCCTACGCATTGATGGCCGGTGTTCCCGCCCGACAAATAGGGTGGGTGTGTGAATGCGGAAAACGCCTTGATGCTTCGCTGAAGTGTGCATGTGGCCGCCGATATGAAGAACGTGATGGCTATTTAACCCAACAATTGAACAATTTCTAACTGAACAACTGACAAAGATGCAATTCAGAGATTTAAAAACACAATATACAGCCCTGAAGGACGAAATGGACAAAGCCATTCTTGATGTGGTTGCGTCTTCCGCCTTTGTGATGGGACCCAAGATTAAGGAAATGGAACAGGCTTTCGCCGAATATGTTGGAGCGAAGCATTGCGTGGCTTGCAATAGCGGCACGGATGCGCTGCTTTTAGCCTTAAAGGTATGGAATGTGAAGGCAGGCGATGCTGTGTTTGTTCCGAGTTTCACGTTTTTTGCCTCAGCTGAAGTGATTGCCATGCAAGGTGCAACGCCTGTTTTCGTTGATGTCGACAAAGACACTTTCAACATGGACGTTGCTGATCTTGAGCGAAAGATTGAGCAAACCTTGAAAGTAGGGAAGTTCACTCCTCGCGTCATTATTGCGGTTGATTTGTTCGGCTTACCCGCTGATTTCAAGGCTATTCGCAAAGTGGCTGACAAGTATGGTCTTTATGTCCTTGAAGACGGTGCTCAAGGTTTTGGAGGTCGCATCGGTGACCAGAAAGCCTGCACTTTTGGTGACATTTCCACGACATCGTTTTTCCCAGCCAAGCCGGTAGGATGCTATGGCGATGGCGGTGCCGTTTTCACAGACAACGATGAGTGGGCCGCTTTGCTCGATTCCTATCATATCCACGGCAAAGGCAGTGACCGCTACGACAATGTGCGCATTGGTATGAATTCGCGTATGGACAGCATTCAGGCCGCTGTGCTTTTGGTCAAGCTGAAAGCCTTTGCCGATTATGAGCTTACGGATGTCAACAAAGTGGCTGCACGTTATACGGAGAAACTGAAGGGCATTGCCAAGACACCTGTGGTTCCTGAAGGCTATTATTCCAGCTGGGCGCAATACACCCTGCAAGTGGCAAACAAGGAAGTCAGATCAGGATTGCAGAATGCCTTGAAAGCTTTGAATATTCCGACGGCCATCTATTATCCTATACCGATGCACAAGCAAACCGCATTCAACTATTTGGATCCAAAGGACAATTGTTGCCCTGTGTCTGAAAAATTGGCGGATACGGTGATATCGTTGCCTATACATCCTTATCTCTCTGAAGCAGATCAAGATATGATTTGCAAAGCAGTTTGTGAATTTCTGTGCAAATAAGATAGATTGACAGACATGGGCAGAAGGTCAATATTCAAGTCTTTGTCGAGTCGCGACAATTACGACGAGGTGATGCAATATCTCGCCGTGATGGAGACGCGTCATGCCCCAAGGTTTGATTTTGAGGATGCCCCGACCGAGCTGAGGGAATTGATGGATATGGCCGAAAAGCCAAGAAGTGAGGAACGCTCGCAATGGTTGAACGACTATGCTGAGAAAACATGGGCAGTTCCTGATGGAGAGGCCGAAATCTTGCTTTCGAAAGATCATCTGAATGCAATTCGCCATTTGAACCAATACTTGAGGAGCGCCAATGCCAAGCTCAAGCAAGATGGCTATTTTGTGTGCGCTTTCGACACGTCGCAGAAACGCAGGGCACAGATTTTCAGCAAGCATACAAGGGTCGTAGCTTATATCATCTATTTCTTTGATTTTCTGTGGCATAGGGTCTGTCCTAAGTTAGGTCTCACACGGCGGTTCTATTATTATTGTACCAGGAAGGTGAGAAAAGTCTTTCCACGTCCCGAGGTGTTAGGAAGACTCTATTATTGTGGCTTTGAAGTGGTTAGCGAGCGATATGTTCATGACCGCTATTGTGTCATCGCACAAAAGAAGCGTGAGCCCTACAATCAGCCGCACACCTATGGCTTGTTCATCAAGTTGAGGCGTATTGGCAAGGATGGCAAGTTGTTCAATGTGTACAAGTTCAGGACTATGTATGCCTACTCAGAGTTCCTCCAGACCTATATTTACGAGAACAACGACTTGGATGTTGGCGGCAAGTTTGCCGATGACTATCGTGTTACGGAGTGGGGACGTCTGCTTCGCAAAATGTGGATTGATGAACTGCCCATGATCGCTAACATTCTCAAGGGGCAAATGAAACTTGTGGGGGTTCGCCCATTGAGCCAACAGTATTTTAGTTTGTATGAAACTGATTTGCAAGAGCTTAGAACAAAAACTAAGCCTGGTTTGCTCCCTCCATATTATTTGGATATGCCTGAAACCCTTGATGAGATTCAAGACAGCGAGCGAAGCTATCTCGAAGCCTATCTGGAGCATCCTTTCCGCACCGACTGGAAATATTTCTGGGGAATTGTTGGAAATATTGTTTTTAAGGGGAAGCGTTCTCACTAAGAAATAACAATATTTCGTGTTTTTCTTGTTTTTTGTTATAAAAATATTCCCTATTTTTGCAGCGTGTAATATAGGCTAGTAAAATAGCCTCAGATGCACGAAAACCATAGTCGTTAGTGGCTATGATAAATAATTGTAATAGAGATTATTGCGACCTATTAGTGTGGGTCAAAAAGCGGAGCTATACACTTTTTTAATCCATGTGGTTGACTAAATTGGTCAAGTAAGCTTTAAGAGTAGAATTGTTTTTTTTTGTAATTATTGAATATTTTTAGATATGGCGCAGACAACAGAAGAAAAATGGACCACAATAATTAAGCCTCGAAACAAGCTTTTTGAGGTGAATTTGAAGGAAATGTGGGATTATCGTGATTTGTTGACTTTGTTTGTCAAACGTACAATAACGGTGCAATACAAGCAGACCATCTTAGGACCGTTATGGTGGGTAATTCAACCTGCTTTAACAGTTATTACATACATGGTGATATTTGGCGGTATTGCTGGTATTCCAACTGACGGCATTCCTCAACCTTTGTTCTATTTGGGAGGCATTTGCATGTGGCAGTATTTTTCATCTTGTCTCAGCTCTACTGCTAATACTTTTGTTACAAATTCTGGCATTTTTGGCAAGGTGTATTTCCCTCGTTTGATTATGCCTTTAGCAACGGTTATTAGCAATCTTGTCCGTTTTGGAATCCAATTCGGCCTATTTATTATTGTGTATGTTTATTTTGCTTTTAAAGGAATGGCGCCAACGCCTAATTGGTATTTCCTTCTTTTCCCTTTACTTGTTGTTATGATGGCAGGTCTTGCATTGGGATTTGGCATCATTATTTCTTCAATGACAACAAAATACCGTGATTTGCAGGTTCTTTTTTCCTTTGTTGTGCAATTGTGGATGTATGCCACCCCTATTGTATATCCGTTGAGCCGTGTTGCAGGCAAACAGAAATGGGGCTTCGACGTGGCCGATATCATGTGCATCAATCCTGTGACGCCTGTGATTGAGACGTTCAAATATGGCGCTTTGAGTGCAGGTGAATTTGTTGGTTGGGGATGGTTGGTCTACAGTTTTGTTGTCATGGTTGTCGTCTTGGCTCTTGGTATTTTGATTTTCAATCGTGTGCAGAAGAGCTTTATGGATACGGTGTAAGAGTAGGAATTGTTTTTATTATTTCTGAATAATGCTTATATGTAGAGAAGTCGTTTTGAAGTGCTATTTTCATATTGAGGTTAATGAATGAAAGTTTCGGTTATTGTTCCTATTTACAATGTTGCTGATTATCTGAAGCGTGGAATAGAAAGCATACTCTCCCAATCGTTTCAAGATTTTGAAATTATATTGGTTGATGACGGTAGCATAGATTTATCAGGGAAGATATGTGATGAGTATGCAAGTTCAGATAGTAGGATTCAAGTAATCCATAAGGATAATGGAGGTGTATCTTCAGCTCGAAATGCGGGGTTGGATATGGCCTCGGGTGAATGGGCCTATTTTATGGACCCGGATGATGAACTCGTTTCGGATGCATTGTCTACTTTGGTGGATGGAATCAATGACGATGTAGATGTGGTGATGGGAGGATTTGAGGAAATTGATTCTGAAGGGAAGATAGTGCGTTCGATGAAAGTTCAGTCGGGAGAGAAAAGAAATGTTTCAAGAATTGAGAGTTTGAAACCGATATTTACTCCTTATTCAGATGTTTATTGTCCACCTGCTTATTTAGGGTACACTTGGATTCGCTTGTTTCGCATGAAAGTTATTGAAGATTTCGGCCTTCGTTTTAATGAGTCTATCTCGAATAGAGAAGCTGGTTTGTTTACGGTTAATTATTTATGTGTTTCTCGTGGGACAACATGTTGTGTTAATAAGTTGGTTTATAGGTATTTCAAAAGACCGTCAAGTGCTACTATGTCATTGCAAAAATCATATAATGAAACTATTCTTTCCAGTTTTGATTCTACGTTGTTAATGTTGCAGATGATTAAAAATGTTTGCCCATCGGGATCGGCAATTGTTAAGAGGGCGAAGGAAGAAGTGATGAGTAGATATATTACAATTATGAATTTGATGAAGAAATCAGCGGGGACAAATGAAATAGTATTAGATCATTTGCGAAATCGCTGTGTAAAAGAGTTAGGAATACCATTTGTTATTGGGTATTATTATCACATGGATAGGAAAAACTTTCTTTCGTGGGTGGGAAGGACCATGAAAAAGGCGATAAGTCAGTCATTTTGTGCTTGAAAACAAAGAATAAATGAAAACTGAAACTATTACAGTTACTTCACCCCTGATACCCTCGTTGGAGGATTTTACCCACTATCTTGAGGAGATATGGGAGAGCAAATGGGTCACCAATAACGGCCGGTTCCATAAGCAATTAGAGCAGGCACTTTGTGAGTACTTGAAAGTACCCTATATCAGTCTATTCACTAATGGTACATTGCCTTTACTTACCGCATTGCAGGCTTTGCGCATCACGGGAGAGGTAATCACTACGCCTTATAGTTTTGTAGCGACCACCCACAGCATTTGGTGGAATGGCTGTAAGCCTGTTTTTGTGGATATTGATCCCTCCAATTGCGGTATCGACCCTGATAAAATTGAGGCAGCTATTACCCCTAGGACTTCAGCCATCATGCCTGTGCATTGTTATGGCAAGCCTTGCGACATGAAGCGTATTCAGGCCATTGCTGACAAGTATGGCTTGAAGGTGATTTATGATGCCGCCCATGCCTTTGGTGTTGAAGTGAATGGTAAGAGCGTACTTGAGCAAGGTGACCTGGCCACTTTGAGTTTCCATGCCACCAAAGTGTACAACACCTTGGAAGGTGGCGCACTTGTGATGCATGATGCCGAGACCAAGAAGCGTGTAGACTACCTGAAAAACTTCGGCTTTGCGGGTGAAACGGAAGTCGTAGCTCCGGGTATCAATAGTAAGATGGACGAGGTTAGGGCAGCCTACGGATTGCTGAATTTGAAGCAAGTAGACGAGGCAATAGAGAAACGCCATCAGGTAGCTATAAGATACCGCGAAGAATTAAGAAACGTGAAAGGCATCCGCTTCTTCGACGACATGCCTGGTGTGCGTCATAACTATAGCTATTTTCCTGTCTTCATCAATGCAGAGGAATATGGCATGACGCGTGATGAACTCTACTTCAAGATGAAGGAACAAGGCATTTTAGGCAGAAGGTATTTCTATCCGCTCATCAGTACTTTCAGTACATACTGCGGTTTGCCCTCTGCTGTACCTGAGAACTTGCCCGTGGCAACAAGGATTGCCAATGAGGTGATATGTTTGCCGATGCACCATGGATTGAGCCGTGAGGATTTGTCAAGAATACTTGAAATAATAGTGAGGTAATGCAGAAAAAGCTCATGCTTCTTGGCGGTATTCGTTATCTGTTGCCCGTTATCAAGGCGGCGCATGAGCAAGGCTATTATGTCATCACTGCCGATTATTTGCCCGACAACATTGCCCATAAGTTTAGTGACGAGTACGTCAATGTGAGCATCATCGACAAAGAAGCTGTGTTGAGGGTGGCCCAAGAGAAACAGATTGACGGTATCATGAGTTTTGGTGTTGATCCAGGAGTGGTGAGTGCTTCTTATGTCCAAGGACAGATGGGTTTGCCCTCTTTTGGGCCTTACGAATCGGTTTGTATTCTGCAAAACAAGGATCGTTTCCGCGCGTTTTTGGCGGAACATGGTTTCAATGTGCCCAAAGCCAAAGGGTATTCCAATCTCAATGATGCCTTGGCGGACCAAGATGCGTTTGATTATCCAGTTATCGTAAAACCTACTGATTCGGCGGGTTCTAAAGGCGTGACCAGGGTGAATGATAAAAGTCAGTTGAAAGCGGCTGCTGAGCATGCATTTGACAAGTCACTGTCGAGGCATATCATCATTGAAGATTTCATTGAAAAGCAAGGCTGCTCATCGGATACGGATAGCTTTTCGGTAGATGGCCAGTTGAAGTTTGTGAGTTTCAATGCACAGCACTTTGATTTGAAAGCGGCAAATCCATATACGCCGGCAGCTTATACCTGGCCGTCGACCTATACGAAAGAGCAGGAAGTCTATTTGACAGCTGAGATTCAAAGGCTCATTTCCCTCTTGGGGATGAAGACCAATGTCTACAATATCGAAACCCGTATCGGAACGAACGGGAAACCCTATATTATGGAACTGACGCCTCGTGGGGGCGGCAACCGTTTGTGTGAGATGCTGCGCTACGCTACGGGCGTGGACATGATTACGGCCATGACGCGTTATATCGTAGGCGACTCGGTTCCTGAAGTTGGGCAAAAACCATATAATGGCCATTGGGCTGAGGTAATACTCCATGCGGACAAGGCTGGCTCTTTCGAAGGTCTTGAAATCGCCAAGGAATTGCCAGCAGAAGTGATAGAAGAAGACTTGTGGGTGAAAAAAGGTGACCATGTGAATCCGTTTGAGGGAGCCAATGATGCTATAGGTACACTGGTGCTGAGGTTTGGAAATGAGGGTGTAATGGATAAGGCTATTAAAGATATTCCTGGTTGGTTAAAAGTGGTTGTGAGATGAAAGATATTGGTAGCATTTTCCCTTTATTTGACAAAGATTTGCTGACATCTCCCTGTACTGCGGATGAGGCCGTTAACCGTATTCATTATTCCTTGTGTAGAGAAGCGTTATTTGATATAGCCCAACATCTTGACTCGAGTAATAAAGTGGTACTGCTTCCGGCATATACCTGTGACACGGTTATTACTCCATTTAAGGAGCAGGGGTGGACTTGCGTTTATTATCCTGTTGATTTGCAATTGCGTATTGAGACCCAATCTGCGCTGGATTTATATAATCAAAATCATGCTTCTTTAATCGTTGTCCATCCGTATTATGGGAAAGACCTGAATAAAACTGAGATTGATTTGTTGGATTATCTACATGGTAAGGGATGCAAGATTGCAGTGGATTTAACACAATGCGTTTTTTCTTCACAAAGATTGTCCTGTGTTGATTATTATGTCGGGAGTTATAGGAAATGGTTCGCCATTCCTGATGGAGGATATCTTGAGTCAGCTGACCAAACTGAAGTATTTGATGCATTGTTGGAGGAGAATACGGACTTCGTTTCGCTTCAAAGGGATGCAATGTATTTAAGAGGTCTGTATTTTCAAACTGATAATGAGGAAGTAAAAAGCATATCACGCCGATTGAACAAAATGGCTGTTGAAATGACAGATTACAACATTATTCCTCATAAAATGTCTGAAATCTCATGTGCATTGCTTGCGAAAGAAGACAAACTAGAAAACCAAAAGAGAAGATACTCAAACTATAAATACTTACTTGATCAACTTGAAGTTGTAAAGGATTGTCGTATTCTTTGTGATAATATGGATGAAGTCAACTCGGCACCGCTTTATTTCATGATCTATGTAAATGAACGGAGTGATTTACAACGTGATCTTGCAGAACGGCATATTTATGCGCCAGTGATTTGGCCTGTCGTTTATGATGAAGTGTTGATCAATGACACAATAAAGTATATTTATGACCATATCCTAGCGATACCTATCGATCAAAGGTATGATGAGCATGATATGGAGAAAATAGTTGAGGCGATCAAAGAGCATTATTGTGATTAAGTTGGCAGTCATAGGAGCCAATGCTCCGTCAATACCTTTTTATAAGCAGGCCAAAGCCTTAGGCTACTACGTTATTGGTATAGCTTGGGCAGAAGGCGCTGTTTGTAAACAATATTGCGACAAGTTTTATCCTATTTCGTTTAAAGAGAAAGATGAAGTACTTAGGGTGTGCAGGGAAGAGAGAATAGACGGAATTACTTCATTTAGCCTAGAGTCTGCTTTGCCGACTGTGGTTTATGTGGCTCAGGCCATGGGCTTGGTAAGCAATACTGAAGAGTGCGTTCGTTTGACAGAAACGAAGTTCGCTCAAAGGAAGGCTTTTGAACAACACGGTATTCCTGTCCCGAAATACAAGAAAATGAAGAAGGGAGATGAAATTGGAGCATTAGGCATGCACTATCCTATCATAGTCAAACCATTGGACAGTGGCGGGAGCCAGGGCGTCACAGAACTGGATTCTTCAGATGGCATGGAAGAGGCTTTGCATGTCGCATATAGTCACTCTCGGACAGAACAAGCCATTGTGGAAGAGTTTGTTGATGGCAGGGAGTTTAGTGTTGAGGCATTAAGCAACAACGGGAAGCATTATATCCTTCAAATTACGGACAAGGTGACGAGTGGAGCCCCCCATTTCATAGAAATGCAACACCATCAACCTGCCGATATATCGCATGAGGTTGCCAATCAGATTCGAGCCATGGTAGAAAAGGCTTTGACCGCATTGAAAATTGAGAATTCACCGAGTCATACGGAGATTAAGCTCAATTCAAGAGGAGAGTTGTATATCATAGAAATAGGGGCGAGACTAGGGGGCGATTTTATTACCTCTGATCTGGTTCGTCTATCAACGGGATATGACATGGTGAAAGGCACTATTGAGTTGGCTACAGGTAGATTTGAGATGCCGAGAATAGAGTTTTCGAAATTCTCGGGTGTTTATTTCTATAGTTCGTTGGCTCCGCAAATGGGTGATGTGATACGTAATCATGCTAAGTATCCTGAAATTGTTGAATTTGAGGTGGATGAAATGCCATTGGCCGAGGCACATAGTAATGCAGATAGAAACGGGTACTTATTATATCAATCGAATAAAGGGAAACTGATACTATAATGGAAAAGACAGTTTATTTTAGGGCATTTGAAGAAGAAGATGCACTCCTAATCCATCAATGGAAAAACGATGAGGATCTTAACGTTTTAACTGTTGGCCTTAACAAAAAGACTTGTCTTGCTGAGGATTTGGAATGGGTAAAATCACATATGATGCATCATCCATACTCTGCCTATTGGGCTATTTGTGAAAAAGATACAGATAAAATGATTGGATGGGCTTGCTTGACGAATATACATTATATCAATAGTTCTGCTGAAACAGGAGCTATTGTGATTGGTGATCCAGCATACAATGACGGCTTTGCATGGGTGGAAACTGTACTCTTTTTGTTTGAGTATGCGTTTGAACGCTTAGGATTGAATCGTGTTTATGGCGAATCCTTGTTGGGACATAAAATTAGCAATTTGGTCGAAGACCTTATGTTTATGACTCGCGAAGGCATTTTCCGTCAAGCTGCTTTTAAAAATGGACGCTTCTATGATATCAGCTATGCTGCTATTCTGAAGGATGAGTATTTTGCACATAAAGAAGCTGGCGATTACGAGATGCCGGCAGTGATTCGCCGATTGAAAAAACTCAGAAAAGAATCAAAATGAAAGCTTTTTTGTTTACAGGCCAGGGCTGCCAAAAAGAAGGCATGGGGAAGGATCTATACAATAGTTTCCCCAAGGCTAGAGCTGTTTTCGAACAGGCGAATGAAATCCTTGGAGAACGGTTCTCAGACACGTTGTTCAGCGCCTCTGAGGAGTTCTTGATGGATACACGCTACACCCAGCCTGCAATCTTTATCTATGAGATGGCTCTTGTTATGGGACAAGAAGATTTGAGGCCTGATTGTGTTGCAGGTCACTCCTTGGGTGAATATGCAGCATTGGTGACTGCTGGTGTGATTTCGTTTGAAGAAGCGTTGAAATTCATCAAAACACGTGGACAAGTATTTTACGAGGCTTTCCAAAAGCACCCTAGTGCTATGGGTGCCATCATCGGTGTTCCTGACGAGCAGGTTCTCGACGTGCTGAAAAGAGTAGGCGAAGAGGATGGGGAGAATCTTTATATAGCCAACTACAATGGTCCAGGACAATTGGTGATTACTGGTGCTAGAACAAGTATTAAGAAGGCTTGTAAGGTACTGAAGGAGATGGGAGCGAAGCGCGCCATTGTGCTTCCGATGAAAGGTGTGGGGCATTCTCCCAATTCAGCTGAAGAAGGAGAAATGCTTGAGAAGGAATTGAGAAAGCTTTCCTTTAAAGATGCTGTCATTCCCATCTATCAAGATGCAGACGGGGAACCACATACCGACGCTAAGGAAATACTAGATAACCAAATCAAATTGATGACTTACCCTGTACAGTGGACCAAAATCACAAACCGGATGGATGAAAAGGGCGTCAAGGAGTATTATGAAGTAGGCACCGATGATACGCTGCAAAAGATTGTAAGCCGAATGAAACCCAATGCTTTGGTATCATCTTTGTTGCATGTTCCCACGTATGAAGGGAAGGTTAGGGATTTCTCAGTAATTTAATAATCAAACAAATCATAAAAACTATTTGTAACACTATGGACATTAAAGAATTTATTGACAACTTTGCTGGTGAGTTTGATGAAACTCCTATTGAACAATTTTCACCTTCGACTGACTACAAGTCGCTTGATGAGTGGAATTCATTGACGGCTCTTTCCATCGTTTCAATGGTGGATGATGTTTATCACAAGACCATTACAGGCGCTGACTTGCGTAACCATACTACCATTGAGGAACTTGCCAACTTTATCGAAAACAAATAATGAATCCGTTCTCATTAGTAGGGAAAACAATTTTGGTTACTGGAGCTTCTTCTGGCATAGGAAGAGGCATAGCGATCGAATGCTCGAAAATGGGCGCCAAGGTCGTCTTGAGTGGACGCAATGAGGTACGTTTGCAAGAAACTCTGAGCATGATGGATGGTGAAGGCCATCAAATTTTGCCTGCTGATTTAGCAAAACAAGCCGAAATTGACAGGTTGGTTTCTGAATTGCCTTCGCTTGATGGTTGTGTGTTGTGTGCCGGTATCCCTCAGGTGTGTCCCGTGAAATATTTCAAACGATCTGAATTAGAGGATATTTTTGGTGTGAACACTTTCGCTCCGATTATGATCACCTCTTCGCTCGTGAAGAAAAAAAAGATACACAAGGGATCGTCTGTGGTTTTGGTCGAATCTGTCTCTGGTGTGTTTGTCGGCACCAAAGGCGACGTGTCATACAATGCCTCAAAAGCGGCCTTGAATGGCTTCTTGAAGGGTGCTGCTCTTGAATTGGCGGGACGGGGCATTCGCATCAATGCCATCAATCCAGGTCTCGTGCCAACCGATATACTAAATCTCAGCAATGAGAAGTTTGCCGAGACCCATCATACTGATATTATGATGGATAGCTATCCTTTGAAACGCTATGGCACCCCTGAGGATATTGCTTATGGCGCCATCTATTTGCTTTCGGATGCTTCTTCTTGGGTGACGGGTACGAATTTGGTTATAGATGGTGGATATATATTAAATTGAGATTGTTATGAAGATTAATCTGATTGAGTTTTTTGTCGAAACAGTTGGCAAGTTTTCCAATAGAACAGCCATTATTGATGGAGAAAGACGTCTTTCATTTGGTGAGTTAGACCACAAGGCACGTGTTCTGGCCAAAGTGATTTGGGATACATGTGGATGCAAAAATCGCCCTGTTGCAGTGTTTATGCCAAAATGTGTAGAAGCGTTGCAGTCTGATCTGGCCATCACCTATTGTGGCAATGCTTACATGAATCTCGATGTAAAAAACCCTGCCGAGCGTTTGGGTAATATCTTCGCTTTGATAAAGCCTGCTGCTGTTATTACTAATGGGCGATGCAAAGGTGTTATCGAACCCATCGCTATTGCCAACAATGCAGTGGTCATCAATGTGGAGGAGATTTCTGCGGATGCAGCAGCACCATCTCAGGAGGAATTGCTCAGGTATATCAGTGACCTAATTGATGCCGACCCCTATTGTATCATCAACACCAGCGGCTCAACAGGAACACCTAAGGGCGTGGTGCTCAATCATAAGAGCTTTATAGACTTTATGGCTCAAACCTTTGACGAATACAAGTTCACGGAAAATGATGTAATCGGTTCGCTGTCACCTGTGGTGTTCGACATTTGGAGTTATGAAATGTGTCTTATGATGGGCAAAGGGGCCTCGGTCGTAATTATTCCCGACACCTATTCGGCCTTCCCAGTGAAGATTTTGCAATTAATGCAACAACACAGCGTGAGTTATATCTTCTGGGTGCCGACTATTATGGTGAACATCGCCAATATGGGCCTGTTGCAACAAGTGCCACTGCCCAGCTTGCGCCTTTGTTGGTTTGCGGGTGAGGTGTTCCCCACCAAGCAATTCAACATCTGGCGTCATAATCTGCCTCAGACAACATTTGCCAATTTTTATGGCCCTATTGAGATTACACTCGATTGTGTGTACTACACCGTTGAGCGTGAGATCGCCGACGATGAACCCATCCCGATTGGCAAGCCTTTCCGCAACACCGACATCCTGATTCTTGATGAGAACAATCAGAATGTCACCGAGGCTAACAAGGAAGGTGAGCTTTGCATCCGAGGCACTTCGCTTGCTATGGGTTACTACAATAATCCGGAGAAGACCGCTGCTGCCTTCGTGCAGAATCCACTCAACCAGAGTTATCCAGAGATTATCTATCGCACTGGCGACCTTGTGTTTATCAACATCCGAGGCGAGATAGTGTTCAAAGGTCGCAAGGACAGTCTTATCAAACACATGGGCTACCGTATTGAGTTGGGTGAGATTGAGCATGTGATCATCAACACACTGAAGTTGGTGAAGAACGGTTGCGTGGTTTATAACCACCAACGCAAGGAGATTACACTGTATTACGAAGCAGAATACGAAATGGCTCCAGCCGAGTTCCGTAAGGCTATCGGCAACACTTTGCCAAAGTATATGATTCCCGTGGTTTACCATCACCTGCCAGAGCTGAAACGCAACACAAATGGCAAGATTGACCGACTTTATTATAGCAAATCGGTAGAAGAATAAATGGAACAAGTGCAATCAATAGATCAGTTGCGGCAATTGTCGGCTGAGATTCGTTCACTGCACCGTGGCTTCATGACCAATTTCTTTATTGATCCAGTGAAGCATGGATTGTGGATAGAGAAAAATGATTGTCACTTTGAGCGTATTGGTGGTACATTGTTTATCATCAAAAGGTCACTTGGCTTTTGTAACGTGTTCTATTGCTCCACCACACTTGATGAATTTAGCATCGACCTTTCGGCTTTTCTGGCCAATCATTCTGATACTATCATGATGTTCGATATTGTGGGACGTGATGTGCAGTGTCAACCAGTAGTGGAGCTGTTTCGGGCCAAAGGCTGTAAAGAAGCGACATCCCTTGTGCGCATGACGCGAATGACAACACCGATGGAATTTGTTGCTGACAGCACAATACGTCGAGCTGAGGAAAAAGACGTGAAAGGGATAAGCCATTTGCTACATACCTATTTTGATGAGCAAACGGAGCAGATACCATACGATAAGGAACTGGAAGACTGTGTTAGTCAAGGCCATGTATTAGTGTGTGAAGAGTTTGGAGCAATGGCGGGGTTTTTGATCTATGAGTTGAATGCTAGCACCTTGTACTTGCGTTATTGGTTTACTCATCCTGATTTTCGTGACCGAAAAGTAGGTTCCCGTTTGTTGCGTCGGTTTTTTGAAGACGGTAAAGATACCAAGCGACAACTGTTTTGGGTTATCCGAACCAACGAGAACGCCATAAAACGGTATAAGCATTATGGGTTTGCTGAGGAAAACATGTATGATTTTGTAATGCGATTTGATAATAATGCCAATAAGATGAAAGAAAATATGAGAGAACAAATCATTAAAATCTTGACTGAACTGCGCCCAGAGTTTGATTTCACACAAGAAGGCGTAGACTTTATTGAAGAAGGCATGCTTGATTCCTTCGATATGGTTAGCCTGGTCGATTCTATTGAAACCGAGATGGGTGTAGCCATTAGTGGAATGGATGTCCTTCCAGAGAATTTCTGCACGGTGGATGCCATCTGTAAAACTATTGAAAAGAATCAAAAATAAGCTATGCTTACACAGTTTAAAGGAAAGAAAATCAGTGCCGTATATTCAGTTTTGCCTTCGCATGAGGTTGATTTTATGGACGAGGTAGGAAACTACTCGTTCACTGAAGCCCAGATGAAGAAGCTGAAGAAAGTGATGGGCTTCGGCACTCGTCGTGTGGCTCAAGAGGGCGAGACCGTTAGCGACTACGCCATTCACGGTATTGAGCAGATGTTGAAAGACGGTGTGGTAAAGGAAAGCGAAATCGGCGCTATCATAGTGACCACAACTTCGCCCGATCATTTCATTCCGCCCATTTCAAACATCGTCCAAGGCAAGTTCGATTTTGATGAAGATGTGGTCTGTATAGACATCTCGCAAGGCTGTTGCGGTTATATTGTTGGTTTGACATACGCCTTTATGACACTTGATGCTATGCGTGACAAGAAGGTCGTGCTCATTGCTGGCGACTTACTTTCGTTCCGCGTTTCGACAAGAGATCGTGCAAGTCGGCCTATTACTGGCGATGCTGTAACGATTAGTATCGTTGAGAACACAGGTGACGAGAGCCCAGTTTGGTGCTCTTTGAAGAATGATGGCAAGGATGCTTTTGCAGTGTATATTCCTGCCGGTGGTACAAGGATGCCCATAACTCCTGAAACAACCATTGAAACTCAGGATGAGTTCGGCAATTGGCGTGGACAGCAGCATTTGAGGATGTTGGGCGATTTGGTGTTTAATATTATCATCAACAAGACACCGGAAGTGATGGAGGAGTTGTTGGCCAAGTCTGGCGACAAGATGGACGATATAGATTATTTTGTTTGCCATCAATCGAGCAGTTTTACGTTGAAGAAGTTGGCGCAAAGACTTGATGTGACCGAGCAGCGTCTGTTCAATGATATCGTTCCAAAGTATGGCAACTCTAGTAGTGCCACCATTCCAGTAACTATGTGTGAGCACAATGAGGAAATGTTTGCAGATGGACAGACAAAGAAAGTGATGTTTGCGGCTTTTGGCACGGGCATGTCGCTTGGCGCTGTGTTGATGGATATGGAGAAGCCAGTGTGCAAATTCGTTAACTATCTGAATAAATAGTATTGTTCCGAAAGAATGTAATATGATTTAATATGAAACGTCTTCCGCTTCCATTATGGTTGTTGTTTCGTACCAATTTAATAAAGACTATCATATTGAATTTCAAATTGTTCCCTGTAAGCATTGCGAAGAAATTGCCTGTCGTATTAATTGGGAAAGTTAATATTTCTGGAAGTATTGGCCAAATTACATTCACTGAGCCGATTTATACTGGCATGGTGATAATTGGAGAATTACCAGATGATATTAATGCTTTTAAACGTAATACACCAACACGATTTAAAGTAGCGGGGAACCTTGTTCTTGGTAGTCATATTCATATACGTGGCGGAGGTGTGTTTAATGTTGGTAAAGATGGAAAGATGACGATAGGCAGTTATACATTAATAAATAGTTATTGTAGAGTTTGGTGTACAAGTGTAATGAATATTGGAAACAATGTTAGGGTATCTTGGGAAAGTCAATTATTTGATTCCAACTTTCATTATTTGGTCGATGATGAGGGATATACGCATGATTGTAAAGGAAGAGTTGAGATTGGTGATAATGTATGGATTGGGAATCGTTGCACATTAAGTAAGGGTACAGTATTACCAAACTACTGTATTGTGGGGTCGGGTAGTTTTGTAAGCAAAGATTTTTCTGAATTTGGGGAGCGCACTATTATTGGAGGTGCTCCTGCAAAGTATATAAAATCGGGCTATCGCAGACTGTTTGATAGAACGAAACAGATTGAGATAGACCAATTCTTTAAGGAGAATCCTGACAAAAAAGACTGTTTTGTTGGGAATGATATTGTTTGAGTGATTATAGTTCAGATTAAGAATGACAGCACAAATGAAACATGACATGAAAGCAATCCTCGGTGAGGATTTCTTTCAGGAGGAGGTGAAGTGTGAGTATCTTATTCCAGCTTATATGAAGCGGATTTGGGCAATTCAACTTGATTTGTATTTGGTCGTATCCGAGATATGTGAAAAACATGGGCTGAAATACTTTGTTATGTTTGGTGGCCTTTTGGGTGCGATTCGACATGATGGCTTCATACCATGGGATGATGATTTGGATATTGGGATGCTACGAAAGGATTATGAAAAATTCATAGAGGTTGCTCCAAAAGAATTGAAAGCACCTTATTTTTTGAGGACTCCATTTACCGATCCAAATTGTTTATATCCTGTAATAGATATTGTTAATAGTGAGACCACTTTTATCCCAAAACTATTTCGTAGAAATGGTTTCAATTTGGGCGTGCCTGTTGACATTTTTCCAATTGACTATTGCAATTTGGATAATGTAGTTGAAGAAAGAGCTGAAATATTGAAGTGTTTTTTGCAGTGTACAAACTACATGAAAAGAAACTGTAAAGGTTTGAACGACCGGCAAAAAAGAGACTTGGTTACTTATTATGTGGATGATCCATACAATTCTTTCAACAAACTTCATGGCATTGCAGCAAATCCAGCTTATGAAGGGTCTGAATATATGACTATTTGCAATGCGATAACTCGAGAACCTTTAAAACATGTTTATCCATCAAGTGCGTTTACTGACAGCATCTCCCACCGCTTTGAGAATATGGAGGTGAAAATTCCAGTAGGGTGGGATGATGTCCTAAAAACAACTTTTGGAGATTACATGCAGTTTCCACCTGTAGAAGATAGAGGAGCAAAAAACGATCAGATCTTTTTTGATCCAGATCGGCCATATGCTTATTATTTGGCAATGGAAGATGATTCTTTGGAGAGAGCAATTGGCGTAGTTTAGCCCCATTTATATTTAATAAAGTGATTCGAGTCATCACATATGGTACATACGATTTGCTTCACCAAGGGCATATCAACTTGCTTCGTCGCGCTAAGGAGTTGGGGGATTATTTGATAGTTGGTGTCACCAGCGACAGTTTCGACCGTGGTCGAGGAAAATTGAATGTACGCAACAATGTGTTGGAGCGCGTAGAGGCTGTGAAAGCCACTGGCTATGCCGATGAGGTCATCATTGAGGACTATTTAGGGCAGAAAATAGATGACATTCAGAGGTATGACGTGGATATTTTTGCCATTGGCAGTGACTGGGAGGGAAAGTTTGATTATTTGAACGAATATTGCAAGGTGGTTTACTTACCACGAACCGAAGGCATAAGTAGCACGATGCTTCGTGAAGAAAGCCAAGCGGTCTATCGTCTAGGCATCATTGGTAGTGGGCGTATAGCCCACCGATTTGTGCCCGAAACCAAAGTGGTGAATGGTGTGGAGGTGACATCTGTGCTCAATCCTGATGCCAAAGAGGCGGAGAACTTTGCTGCACAATACGAGATTAAGGCCTATGATGATTTCGACAGTTTTATCAAACAAGCGGATGTCGTTTATATAGCCTCACCTCATTTGACCCATTATGAATATGTGAGACGCTGCCTTTTAGCGGACAAGCATGTGTTATGCGAGATACCTTTCGTGCTCTGCAAATCGGAGGCATTGGAATTGTATCGGTTGGCTGAAGAGCGCAATTTAGTACTTATGGAGGCTAGCAAAACAGCATTTTGTCCCGCTTTTGGTCACATTGTTACGCTTGTTAAAAGTGGCATTATAGGTGATGTGGTTGATGTGAAGGCGTCGTTGAGTAAGATGGTGGAGCCTCCAACTCGCGAACTCGATGCTTTGCAGGCTGGTGGCGCAATGACCGAACATGCTCCGCTGACATTACTCGCCATCATCAAGCTGTTAGGTATTGATTGGCATGATGTAAACTTTCACACTAGAATTGAAAATGGTGTGGATGTTTACACGAATGGAGTAATTAACTATCCTCATGCCACATCATCATTCACTTTAGGTATCGGTATGAAAACAGAGGGTAATCTTGTGATATCGGGTACTAAAGGTTATGTATATGTACCAGCCCCATGGTGGCTCACCGACTATTTCGAGGTGCGGTATGAGAACCAGACCAAAAACAAGAAGTATTTTTATAGCTATGATGGAGAGGGTCTACGCTATGAAATCCAGGAATTTCTTTCCATGATTGTGAATGATCGTCGGAGCAGTTACAAATTGCGCCGTCGTGAGAGTGTTGCCATAGCTGAGATTATTGAGAAATATCGTAAAGGCAAGAATGTGATAGAGATATGAAATGTGCAGTAGTGACTGGCGGAACATCGGGTATGGGACTTGGTGTGGCAAAAATGCTTCTTAACAAAGGTTATTATGTTTATGCAACATACGTTGGACCCGATTTTGTTGAAAAGATAGAGAATTATGAGGCGCATAAAATAGACCAAACCAAGCGCGATGAAGTATATCGATTTATTAACTATGTAAAGAATCAAACCGATCATCTGAATTGCCTTGTTTGTAATGCAGGTGTGAGTATTCGTAGGAGGTTCACAGAGATGAGAGACAACGAGTGGGATGACATGATGGAAGTTGCGGTTAATTCTCATTATATAATGGTTCGCGAGTTTTATCCAATAATTCCCAATGACTCACGAATTCTCTTTACGGGTTCTCAAATGGGTGTTGACCCTCATGCTACTGTATTGGCCTATGGAGTTACAAAGGCGGCAGTTCATGCGCTTTGTAGAAACCTTGTTAAGGAGTTTGAGGGTACGGGTACAACAGTCAATGCCATTGTTCCAGGCTTTGTCGAAACGCCATGGCAGAAAGAAAAACCAGAAGAAATCAAGCAAAACATATATAAAAAAACTGCTATCCATCGTTTTGCGTCAGTTGAAGAAATTGTTGACGCATTCCGTTTTTGCTTGGAAAATCCATTTGTCAACGGAAGTCTGATAGAAGTTAATGGTGGATATTGTTATAAATAATTGTGTTAAGATCAAATAATTGATTGGTACAAGGCAAATAATTAGCTTATGATTGCAAAAATGAATCATGACATGAAGGCAATCCTCGGTGAGGATTTCTTCAAAGAAGAGATTAGATGTGACTATCTTGTGACTGCAAAGATGAAACGGGTATGGGCAGTGTTGCTTGATTTGTACTTGTCTTTTGCTGAAGTATGTGAAAAATATGGATTGAAGTATTTTGTTCTTGGTGGAACCATGTTGGGAGCGGTGCGCCATAATGGTTTTATTCCATGGGATGATGATTTTGATGTTGGAATGTTGCGTGAAGATTATGATGAATTGTTAAAGATTGCTCCAAATGAGTTTAGTGATCCATTGTTTTTCCAAACTCCGTATTCAGATAAGGACTATTTTGTATCCTGGGCTAAAATCAGAAACTCAATGACGACAGGATTGTCAAGATTAACTTGCCATAGAAGCTTTAACCAGGGTTTGTATTTGGATATTTTCCCAATGGATTACTGTGATAAGGAAAAGTCAAAAGATGATACAAAGCTCATCTATGAGTGTGCAAAACGATGTGGAGCATTTATGCGGAGGGGGTCGTCGTTATTAAATGAAAGGCAGAAACAAGATGAAATCGATTATTTTACGAATGATCCTTTACATGAATGGGAAACCATTCAAAAAATTGCATCAAATCCAGATTATTATGGTTCGGAATATGTGTGTAACTCTGTTTTTACCGGTGACAACTTATCAAAGAGAATACGTCCAGCGAGGTGTTACACTAGCGTCCTGGATCATGCATTTGAGGCCATTGAGGTGAAAATACCCGTCGGATACGATGAATTGCTTACCGTACAATATGGCGATTATATGAAGTTTCCTCCGATAGAGGCACGTGGTGCACGCCATTCTGATATTATTTTTGACCCGGACACACCTTACACGGAGTATTTGATAAAATAGGATGGAAAACAATAAAGTGATTATAGGTTTTACGGATGGCGTTTACGACATGTTCCATGTTGGCCATCTGAATATGATTGAAGCCTGCAAGCAACGTTGCGACTATCTTATAGTAGGTGTTCATTCCGATGAGATTGTTGAAGGGTATAAACACCGTAAGACGATCATTGGAGAGGAAGACCGTCGTCGCATTATTGGCGCATTGAAAGCAGTTGACAAGGCCGTCATCAACCGTACTCGCGACAAGATGGAGCTGTTCAAGTTGTATGGCTTCAATAAGATTTTTATCGGAGATGATTGGAAGGGGACTGAACGTTGGAACAAATTTGAAAAAGAGTTGGCCGAAGTTGGAGTGACGGTTGAATACTTGCCTTATACTCATGGCATATCAACAACGCAGATTCGTCAACAATTAGGTGAGAAATGTGATGAAAAGACCTCAAAAGATTGATGGTTTTTCTTGGCGCGATGTGATGAATTGCCGCAATGAATTGTTCGGCATTTCAATATTATGGATCATTGCGTTTCACATTTATTGTCAAACGGGGATTGTTGGAATTAAAGCCGAAGGATTTGGTAAATGGGTGAGTATACTATTGTCCATGTTCTTATATAGAGGGAATATCGGCGTTGATATTTTTCTGTTTCTTTCCGCTATTGGATTAAGCAAGTCGATTCAGAACAATAGTACGGCTACTTTTTATAAGCACCGTTTCCATCGTGTCGGGGTGCCTTACCTTTTGATAGCCATTCCTTATTTTATTTGGTTGGATCTTTTTCTGCGTAAAGATGGAGTTCTTCAGCTATTATTGAATATCACAACCCTAAACTATTGGCTGACGGGTAATCACCCGACATGGTATATTGCTTTTATCATAGTAATGTACCTTTTGTTTCCGCTTCTTTATCGCTGGGACAAGAAAACCAATCACGTTTCGACGGTTGTTATTATCATTGTAAGTGTAGTTTCGGAATACATTATGTCTAAAACCGGTTTCTTTTTATTCAAAACTTCGGAGCGGGCATTGTCGAGGGTGCCAGTTTTTCTGATAGGCTTGCTGTGTGCTCCATGTGTCTTTTCCGGAAAGCGTATTCCTGTGTGGCAAGTTTTGATGTTCGTCTTTGTTGGCATGTGGTTTTTTGCCCTTATCAGTCTGTCTCCATCGTGTAATATTGTATTGCAAAGGTATTCTTATATTCCGATAAGTGTCGCGATTATTGTCGGTTATGCTTTTTTGCGTCATTTGGTGAATTTGAATGGATTGTGGCGTGTGCTTGCATGGATTGGTACGATCTCGCTTGAGCTTTATATTGCTCATGTTTTTATGTTGCGTGCAGTATTTGCAGCGAAAATTTGGCCGAAAGTATCTCCTGAGCTGTGGTGGGTTATTATCCCATTTGCATCTTTGCTTGTGGCTCTATTGCTTCAACAAATAACGAAACGAATCATTAGACAAAAGACCTAGAATTATAATGGAGAATCGTTTACCCATAGGAATTACGATGGGTGACCCCGCCGGAATCGGGGCTGAAATCATTGTAAAATCTCTTGCCAAACAGGAAGTGTATGAAAAAAGTGTCCCTGTAGTCATTGGCGATTATGAGGCCATGGCAGATGCTGTCCGTTTTTGCCATTCTGACTTAAAGATTAATATCATCGAAAAGGTTTCGGATGCCAGGGGACAATTTGGCGTGATTGATTTGATCAGTTTAGGTTATCTGAAACCCAATGGATGGGAATATAAGAAGGTTTCTTCTCTTTGTGGTGAAGCCTCCTTCCAATATGTGGTGTATGCCATAGAGTTGGCTAAAAAGCATGAGATTGAAGCTGTAATCACGGCACCAATCAACAAGGAGTCAATCAATCTTGCGGGCCATCACTATAGTGGTCATACCGAGATTTTTGCCGAATATACCAACACCCCCAAATATGCCATGTTGTTGGCGAGCGGCAATCTGAGGGTAATACATGTCTCTACCCATGTGTCGTTGCGTGAAGCTTGCGACCGAGCCACAAAGGAGCGTGTGTTGGAAGTCATCAAGCTTGCAGAATATGGTATGAGACTATTGGGTTACGAGAAACCTCGTATTGGTGTGGCAGGTCTCAATCCCCATTGTTCTGAGAACGGGCTCTTTGGCTGGGAAGAAGAACGAGAAATCAAGCCTGCTATTGAGGAGGCCAAGCGGCTTAGCATTAATGCTGAAGGTCCAGTGCCTCCCGATACGGTGTTTGTGAAGTGTCTTGGAGGAATGTATGATATTGTTGTGGCTATGTATCATGACCAGGGACATATCCCATTGAAGCTCGGTGGGTTCCGTATGGATCCCAAGACGGGTCAGTATGCTTCCATGAGTGGCATCAATTGTACCATAGGCTTGCCTGTCATTAGGGCTTCTGTCGATCACGGCACTGCATATGGTAAAGCAGGAGAGGGCCGAGCCAACGAGGAAAGCATGCTTGATGCTATTTTTGCCGGGATTACAATGGCGAAGAATATGTTTAAGTAATCTTTTTTTGAAATGCGGAACGGAAAGAAAGTGATTTTGAATGTGGCGTCTGATAGCCAGCATTTTCCAAGTATGTACAGGAGATTTGAGAATTTCTCAAGTTATGAAAGTATTTTTTTGTTGGCACCTAAAAAGGCAGGTCATGAGAACGAGGATTACTTTTTTATCCAAGATTATAAAGATAAAGTAGTACAGACGACCGATTGGGAACAATGGAAATCTTTCTTCTCGCATCCTGATGTTGACATTATTTATTATTGGGGCGTCTTCCCTGATTTTTTCAAGAGCGTTGATAGTATTGGTAAAGACAAAATAGTAATTTTATGGGTTTTCGGTAGGGATGTATATGAAGTTATTGATACATCCTATCCTCCAGTTCTTAATGTTCGACTTTACAAACCACGTACTTTTGTGCTAATCAATTGGCAAAGAGTTAAACGTTTTCACCTTCTTAGAAACAATTTGGCATACATGATTCCTAATTATGACTTATTAAAGGGGAAGAGCGATCGAAGAGCATTGTTTAAGCGTGCCGATTACATCCAAACGCCTCTTTCAATAGAGTATGAACTGATAAAGACGAAATTAGGACTAAATGCGAAGCCCTTTATGAGCGCTGGTAAAGGATGTGAACCGAAATTACAGATTATTGAGCATGACAAACCTGGAAAGATATTGGTGAACAATTCTGGCGCTTTCACCAATAACCATCTAGATGTGTTAAAGATATTATGCAAAACTGATGTTAGAGGGAGAGAGATTGTATTTCCTATGAATTATGGATTCGGGAAGGGGATTTTGTTGATGAAAATGTCAAAATACAAGGATTTTGGAGGTTCCCGTACGGTTTTCCTTGAGAATATTCTACCAATGGAGGAATATCGGGATTTGGTTAAGCAAACCACTCACGCTATTTTTGGCCCATTACGGCAACAGGCTATGGGAAATATCTTTTGGTGCTTTATTTTTGGAGTGAAAGTTTTCCTTTATGAAAAAGGTATTTTATACAAACAATTCATCAGAGATGGCTTTAAGGTTTTCTCCATAGATAAAGAACTCAATACGGAGAGTCTGTCCAACAATCTATCGCGAGAGGATGCTGAATATAATAATAGATTGTATTATTCATTGTATGGAGTGGAAGTGGGGTATCCGCAAAGATGTTTTGATAGTGTCGAGCCCTCATTAAAGAGATGATAGATTGATGTTTGTTTTGGCTTATTTTGAATTTGTTTTTATTGTTTTTAGGAATGAAAATCATAAAACGCTTCGAGCATAAAATGCTTCATCTTCGCCAAAGAATTGAGCTGAAACAAACACGAAAACAAGAATTGGAAAGTGGCGATAGCCATCTTGCGCTTGATGAAATAGCACGTTTGAGTAAATACAAGAGAAAAGGCTTTTCTGCATTTGACGCCCATTTGTATAATCTGGATAAGGGTAACGATTTCCGTGAATATATTACAACTTGGGAGGCCTATCAACCAGCCTTTACCAATAATACGAAGTTTTGGGCGATTTCTTCAAATAAGTATCTTTTCTATCTCGTCTATAGTCATTTTATTGACACTCCTAAAGTGCACATGTCGATACGGAATGGTAAGATTCAGTGGTTGGAAAGAGATAATGATACAGATGTTTACGATTTTATTCTGAAAAACAATGGAGCTGTTCTTAAGGATACGTTTGGGTGGGATGGAAATAAGGTTTGGGTCTTTGTTCCCAGTTTGGAAGGTTTGATGTGCAGTAATGAAGTTTGGGACAAAAATAGGTTGCTTGAAGTTGTTTCTGGTTTGAGTTTTGCCATTTTGCAGGATAGGCTTGAACAAGGTTCTTTTGCAAGCTCATTATTCAATAAAAGTATTAATACGGTTCGCTTGATCACAGTCCGTAAGAAGGATTCATATGAACATGAAGTGGTAGCAGCGTTGATGAGGATTGGTACGAATCGTAGCGCTCCCACTGATAATTGTGCCCAAGGTGGAGGGTCGTGTTTAATTGATCTTGAGACAGGAGAGTTGGGCCCGATGAGGACTTATTTTGATAAAGATGAGAAAGGGCAGTTTGTTGTGATGAATTCTCATCCTGACACGGGTGCTCAAATTACAGGAAGAGTTATTCCCAATTGGACTAAAGTGAAGCAAACAATTTCGGATTTAACTAACAAAATTTATTTTTTTGAAACACTTGCGTGGGATATTGTGCTTATGGATGAAGGAATCCAAGTGATTGAGACGAATTTGAAGTCTTCACTATCTGTGTTTCAAATACATGGCCCCATGAGGAACACACTACTGGGGGAAAAATACCGAGAACACGGATGGCTGGTTGACGAATAGTGAAGACTTTGATAGGATGTTGTTGTTGAATCAAATTGAGACAAATAATGCAATTTGCACCAGTTTTAATCCCTACGCTTAATCGATATGAGCATTTGCAAAAATGCTTAGAATCGTTGTCTCGGTGTACTTGGGCTGATCAGACCGAGGTGTATGTGGCATTGGACTATCCCCCAAGTGAGAAATACGTGGAAGGATGGAAAAGGAATAAAGAATTTCTTGAGCATTGTGGTGATTTTGGCTTTAAGAAGTTGCATGTAATTGAGAGGGAGGAGAACTATGGTTTTGGTGGAGGTGGCAATAAGGGCAATATTGGCGAACTCGTTTCTGTGATTAGAAAGCAATATGATTATTATATTATTTCGGAGGATGACAATGTTTTTGCCCCGGCTTTTCTTGACTATATGAATAAAGGTTTTGAGAAGTTCAAAAACGATGAGAGCGTCATTGCATTATGCGGCTACCGTTATTATGCCAAAATTAAATATGCAGAAAACACCTTTTTTAGACAAAACGTTGATTTTTGCGCATGGGGATTAGGCCGTTGGACCTCAAGGAAGTTCCCATTATATACATATCATGATTTTAGAAAGCTGTTGTCATTCAGATCCTTTGTTAAGGTTTATAGACGTTCTGGAATTGAAAAAGCCATCTATTTTTTGAATTGTTGCCATAGCAAATGGGATGGTCGGATGATAGACATGGCTCAATCAATATATTTGATTTTAAATGATTTGTACGAGATAATGCCGACAGTTGCATTGGTAAAGAACATTGGAATGGATGATACCGGGGTGAATTTTAACCATACGCCTTCGGAAATAAAGGAAAAATTTGAGAACCAGGAGATTTCGAAAGAAAAGTGTTTTGAATTTGTTGGAACAGGTCATGAATACTTTAAAGAGAATCAAATCATATATAAAAATGAATATCCAAACAAATTACCATTTAATATAGCATTCAAAAAATTAGTGAAGGCCCTTGTTAAATTAATAATATATAAATAGGATAGTTATGTCAACCGCAATAGAATTCAATAGTATTAGCAAGCAGTATCGCTTGGGATTGGTTTCGACAGGAACTCTAAGCCATGACTTGAAGAGATGGTGGACGGTCAGTATTCTTCGTAAGGAGGATCCATATTTGAAGATAGGTTCGGTGAATGACCGCTCAAAAAAAGCGGATAGTGAATATGTTTGGGCGTTAAGGGACATCGATTTCAAAGTGGAGCAAGGCGATGTGCTAGGTATCATCGGTAAAAATGGTGCAGGTAAGAGTACTTTGCTTAAACTTCTGTCGCGAGTTACAGGACCAACATTAGGGACAATTAAGGCGAAAGGCCGAATAGGATCATTGCTTGAAGTGGGTACGGGGTTTCATCCTGAAATGACGGGACGAGAGAACATTTTCTTGAATGGGGCCATTCTCGGCATGACCAAACAGGAAATTAATAGCAAATTGGATGAGATTGTGGATTTTTCAGGCTGCGAGCGTTATATTGACACACCCGTGAAGCGCTATAGTAGTGGTATGACCGTTCGTTTGGGCTTTGCAGTGGCCGCTCATCTTGATCCAGAGATTCTTGTGGTTGATGAGGTCCTCGCTGTTGGAGATGCTGAGTTTCAGAAAAAAGCCATTGGAAAAATGCAAGATGTGGCACAAGGCGAAGGTCGTACGGTTCTGTTTGTGAGTCATAATATGGCGAGTATCAGACAGCTGTGCCAACATTGTGTGTTACTTGAAAACGGCAGCGTAAAATCCATTGGTGAGGTAAATGAGATTGTAGACCAATATCTTGAACAAGAAACTCAGCGTGGAGAAGAAAACCACGAATGGACATTAGAAACGGGTCCTCGCCATGGAAATATCACAATCTTAAAATCAGCTGTTGAGTATAAGGGCAATAACTTAAACTCTGCTATGCCGTTTGACTTGGTGTATGAGTTTTATAACCACGAAGAAGGTCTGACCTTGGCAGTGAATCCTCATGTGTATAATTCCCAGAATGTTTGTCTGTTCAACATTGAAACCAAGATGGAACATCTCGCCAAAGGATACCATAAGGCGGTGTTTCATGTACCAGGAGGTTTGTTTTGCGCTGGGAATTATAGGGTAAATAATATGTATGTCAATAGGAACACATGCTATTATTTGGATAAGAATGCCCACTGTTTTGAGGTGTTGAATGGTCGCGACGATTTCTTTGGGCATTATGTGGGGGTTTATTATCCGACCATGGTATCCAGTGAGTTTTTCCGTAATGAATAATTATTATATGTTTCATATTGTTTTGGCTTTCATAGGGAGTGCTTCAAATGCAAAATTAGGATGTGTTTGACTGTGTGGAGGACTTATTTGTTGTTGTCATGTTGTTATACCTTAATGTTTATTTGATATGATTAGTTGTAGTCCACGAGAAATACAAAAAGCATATAAGATTTTGAAAAGTATCGCTTCCAAGTTTGTTGAGGACAGAGATACTGAGAATGCCTTGAAATACATCGACCAATGTATTTCACTTGTTCAACAATTTAATTGGATATATGCTGATGAAGAGTTGGAGATGTTGGAAAAAAGGATTGGAGAATTGCTGTTGCCAGAAATGCCTGTCGATTATCAAGTAGAACAGGAAAGGGTTGTTTTTTTTGATGATTTTTGTTTGACTTACGTGCTTACCATTCAGTATTTGGAAGCTTTGGTAAAGGCGGGTAAGAAGGTGTTGTATGTGACTTCGCGTTATCGTTACAATAATGATACAAAAAGGTTTTTTTCTCACATTGAAAAACTCAATGGAGTCGAAATCGTCAAGGTCCATAATCGTTCTATATCTCATACAATTGCAGATGTTTATGAGCAAATAATAAGCTTTCATCCTTCAAAGATATTGCTTCATATTTATGCAAATTCAAAAGTAATCCCAGCTTTGTATGTTTTGCCAAAACAAATTACAAAGTATTTAATAAATTTGGCCGATCAAACTTTTTGGCTTGGAGCTCGCGTAATAGATTATTGTATCGAATTTCGTCCGTTTGGTGCTACAGTGTCATTAGAATGTAGGGGATTAAAAGAGAACCAGCTTTTGATGTTGCCTTTTTACCCAATAAAAGACGAGAATCCGTTCGCTGGGTTCCCGAAAGAGGTGGAGGGACGTTTGATTGTTTTTTCTGGAGGGGATATATATAAAACATTAGACTCAAAACGCACTTATTGGAAACTTATCAAGATGATTCTTGACACCTATCCGGAAGTTGTGTTTCTGTTTGCTGCAAAAGTTATTGATCAAAGGGGTAAGGATTGGATTAATGGTTTTATCAAAGAGAATCAATTTGAAGAGCGTTTTTTATATATAGGCTTTCGTCCTGATATCTATGAAGTATTGAAACATTGTGATATTTATATGGGAACGAGTCCAGCATCTGGGTCGTTAATGTCTCAATTGGCTGCAACAAATGCCAAGCCAATTCTTCAGTATTATTATCCAGGGACTTCTGATGACGAGACCGAACAGGCTTTGTGCGTTAATGACGTTTTTCAGATTTCATATCAAAATGTTGATGGGTTTTTGCAAGAAGCAGGTCGTCTTATTGAGGATTCGGATTATAGGAAGCGTCAAGGTGAAAGATTACGAAATGCCATGATGCAAAAAGATCAATTTGATGATGCGTTATGTCGTACCATAGAGTCTAATGAGACACAGTTTATAATTGAAAAAAAAGCGGTTGATTACAAACATCTGGAAAGACGTTGGTATGAGTTGGAAAAATGTGGTTTTTGTAACTTATTACCGTATTTATATGGAGTTTTGGGTCCGAGTAATTGTATTAGACATGTACCTTCTTTGTTTGTAAAAAAACAGATGATGGTATTGAAAAACAAATTGCATATATCAAGCTAAATGTTTTCATAAATACACGACTGATGATGGTTTTAAGTGAGAATTCCATCAGGCAAATGTTGAAAAGTTTAATTCGATGAACAAACAACTTGTAATCTGTGGTGGCGGCAGCAGTGCCCACACTTTGATTCCTTTTCTGAAAGATTCTGTTTTCGATGTTTCTATATATACGTCTAGGCCTGAGAAATGGCACAAGCAAATCGAACTGGAATGGCACAATCCTTCGGGGGAAGTGATGGGTCGTTATTCCAATGAATTGAAAAAAGCATCAAATAATCCACAAGAACTCATCCCAACGGCAGATTATATTGTTTTATGTATGCCTGTTCACAAATACAGGGTCTGCTTACGTGAAATTGCTCCATATATTGACAAAAAAAAGACGGTTTTTGTAGGAACAGTATATGGTCAAGGCGGGTTCAATTGGATGGTTGACGAAATCAAGAAACAACACGAGCTGAATAATGTTGTCACCTTTGCTTTTGGCTTGTTGCCTTGGATTTGTCGTATAATAGAATATGGACATATTGGCGTGACATATGGAGGGAAAGCTGTTAATTATGCTGCTTGTTTCCCAAAATTCTATTTTAATCAATTGAATGAGGAGTTGTTTGAAGCCATCGGATATAAATGGTTTGGGAAAGGCCATACCGAACAGAGTGACGACTTCTTGTCGTTGACTTTGTCGGTTGATAATCAGATTATCCACACATCACGTTGCTATGGGCTTTACAAGGTGTATGGCCCGACTTGGAGGAAAAAGGAAGACGTTCCTATGTTTTACAGAGACTATGATGATGTTTCAGCAATGCTGTTGGCGAATCTGGATGCCGATTATAGTAAGATTAGGGAAAAAATAAAGGCTTTGTACCCACAAAAGAGTTTCAGGCACATGCTCGACTATTTAGCTTTGGAGCGTTTTTCCTATCAATCGCAGAATACCGACGTAAAAGAGTCATTTGTGACTTCTCAGACTTTGGTATCTATTGCTACGCCAGTTATTCAAAACGAAGACGGTTTATGGGAGATTGACAGAAACCATCGTTTCTTCCTTGATGACATCTATTATGGTAATTGCATAGCTAAATGGATGGCTGAGCAATTGGGTGTTGAAACGCCAACCATAGATGATATTCTTCATTGGACCCAAGTGATTAGAAAAGAGCAAATTATTGATGAGAATAATAGGTTGATTCTTGATGATGCGGATTTGAATACGCCATTAAAGTCAGGGATTCCATGTTATTACGGATATAATACAATTGATGACATTATTGATTGAAATATGAAATACTTGCATCCATTAAGATTATACAATAAGACGAAGGGATTTGTACATGATGTTTTTTGGTACTATATGTTACCAGACAAGCTGTATTTGAAAATCAAATACAAGCAAGACCACAATAGACATTTGGATTTGAAAAATCCGTTGTCTTACAATGAAAAACTGGATTGGCTCAAGTTGTATGATAGAGATCCAAAATATCATCTTTTGGCAGATAAGTATAGGGTAAAAGAGTTGTTAGAACCAATTATTGGTAAAGAACACATTATTCCTACTATTGGTGGCCCTTGGAAGAAAGCGGAGGAAATAGATTGGGATGCCTTGCCTCAGCAGTTCGTGTTGAAATGTAATCATGATTCAGCCAGTGTGGTGGTTTGTACTGACAAGTCGGAATTGGATATTGAGAAAGCAAAAAAGAAATTGAATAAGTGTGTCCGAAAAGACTATTATAGGGATGAAAATAGGCAATGGGCATATAAAGGAATTGATAGATGTATTTTTGCTGAACAATATCTTCATGATGAAGAATTAGACGACTTGCCAGACTATAAGTTCCATTGTTTTAATGGAAAAGCAAAGTGTGTCTTGGTGTGTGTGGGCCGTTTTTCAAAGAGCCATGCAAGTATGAATGTCTATGATATGGATTGGAACAAACTTCCATACGAACCAGGATTCCACAATATTCCATGGGAGATGCCCAAGCCTAAGAACTTTGATGAGATGAGAGATTTGGCCGAAAAGATTGCTTCTTATATTGGAAATTCCTATGAAAGGATTGACTTTTATAGTGTTGCAGGACGAGTCTATTTTGGAGAAGTTACTTTTTATCCAGGAGGTGGTTCGGATAAGTTGCGGCCTATTGAGTGGGAATATATTCTTGGCAGTTGGATAGATTTGCCGAAACAACATCAGGAATGAACATATTGACGTGATTTAGTAAGGATGTTGAATAACAAGGTGCTGTGAATATGTTTTTGAGACTTTTGTTATGAATTGGGAAAAGAAAAGATGAAATGATGAGTAATACAAAGAAGGAAGCAAAAGTATTGATTGCAGGGGATTATTGCTTGACGGGCAGGGCAACCAAGATGAGTCTGGAAGAGTTGGATATGAGTTTTTGTGAGGTAAAGAATGTCGTCTCGGAAGCTGATTATGCGATGGTTAATCTTGAATGCGCTGTGTTTGAGAATGCACAAAAACCTATCAAAAAGATCGGTCCCAATTTGCATTGTGATAGTAAAGTATTGCAGAATTTGAAAGATGTTGGTTTTAGGTGTTTGGCATTGGCAAATAATCATTTTGCTGATTTTGGAGATGATGCTGTAAAGGAAAGCCTGTCGATGATTGATGGCTTTGGATTTGATAGAGTCGGGGCGGGAATGGATGTTAATCAAGCGCAACAAACCTTATATGTTGAAATAAACGGGTTGAGGTTGGCCGTTATCAATTGTTGTGAACATGAGTTTACAACAGCAGAGACATCAAAGGCAGGATGCAATCCTTTAGATGTGATAGATCAGTATAATGCAATAATTGATGCTCGTAAGCAAGCAGATTTTATCCTAATGTTAATTCATGGGGGAAGCGAGAACTATCAATTGCCTACCCCTAGAATGCAACAAACATATCGTTTTTTCCTGGAAGTTGGTGCTGATGTAGTTGTGAATTGTCACCAGCATTGTTATTCAGGTTATGAGAGATATCAAGGAAAGATGATTTTTTATGGATTGGGGAATTTTTTCTTTGATTCGGTACGAGAGAAGAACCGATCATGGAACGAAGGGTATATGTTGATGCTGTCATTTTCAGATGATGTGTCGTTTGAAATCCTACCGTATGCTCAATGCACAAATGAGATTGGAGTTCGTTTGTTTTCTATGGAGGAAAAACGACAATTTGAGTCTAAGATTGATGAGATGAATGCAACAATATTGAACAAGTCCGTATTGGCTGAATCGTTTTCGAAATGGATAAGTGCACATGCGAATGATTATTACTGGGTTTTCCGGCTTCCTGTTTCAAAGTGGGAAAAACGTTTTCATAGAATTAGGACAATTATGAAAAAGGATGACAAAGAGTTGTGTGATTTTTTCTTAACCCAACAACGATCTCTTACTTTGTTGTCGTATGCTAGATGTGAATCGCATCGAGATGTTTTTGTTGAATTGTTGAAAAGAATAGTGAAATAAACAAGTGGTATGCTCACAAAATTGGTGTATGTTCTGACTTGTTCCGAAAGCAAGTTTTATATCGAACAGGCACTGATGTCAATTTATTCGGCTCGTCATTGGAACCCTGAAGCAAGTATTGTGCTAATGGTTGACGACAAAACGGACAGTTTGCTTGTCGGAAGACGGGCGGAAATCCTCAACTTTATTTCGGAGAAAATAGTAATACCGTTTGAGGAGCAATCGCTTTCTCCAATGTATCGTTCTCGGTGGATTAAGACATCGGTGAGACAACTGATCGAAGGTGATTTTATGTTTGTGGATTGTGACACAATAGTCTGCAAATGCCTGTCTGAGATTGATACTATTAGTTGCGAAGTTGGGGCAGTCCTTGAATCACACTTGCTTGTGGAAGATTATTGTTATAGTCTCAGGAAAAAAGCTTTGACGGCAAACGCTCGAATCGGCGTTGATTTAGATGAGGAAAAGGAGTATTTTTCCAGTGGTGTGATTTTGGTGAAGGATGCGCCGGTTTCTTATCGATTATATGAATTGTGGCATCGGTATTGGCTGGAGAGTGAAGCACTTGGTCTCCCGATAGACCAACCTTCTTTGGCAAAGGCAAATAGGGAGTGCGGACATCTTGTCAAGCGTATCCCCGACACTTACAATTGTATTCTATTTACAAGAAATAACTTCGTAGAAAAAGCTCATATATTGCATGTGGCTGCTTATCTTAACCCTTGTTTCTTGTTTACAGATAAAGTCTTTCTCGTGATTAAGGAAAAGGGACTTGCGGATTGGATTAAAGATGCCATCTTGCATCCAAATACTACAATGTTGCCTTTTGACTATTCGGTGCGACATTCTTCATTTAGTAAAAGAATGAAATGGGTCCGTTCAATTTCAAAGACTTCGTACGTTATTAGAAAGAATCTGCCTGAGTTATTGGATGACTTTCCGATGCAGTCTTCTTTCCGGGGCGTAATCTTGTGGCTTTTTAAACATAATTGTTTTGGGATGGGAGCTGCGTTGTGGATGCTATGGAAAAGGATACAAGTGCTTGGAAAAAGGAACTTGAAAGATAATATATGTAAAAACTAGTTTGTTTCATTTTTTGAATTATTAAGATATGAATGACATTCAGCAGCGTAATTATTCCATGGATGTGTTGCGCATAGTGGCCTGTCTTGGGGTCGTTTTACATCATGTGACATCCTCCATGTATGCTATGGGTTATGTTGATAGTGGTAGTAAAGAATGGATGTTCAATACGGCTCTCTATAATTTCACTAAATGGTCGGTTCCCATCTTTGTCATGATTACGGGCTTCTTTTTCCTCAATCCTGCCAAAGAGCTTCCATTGAAGAAACTGTATGGCAAATATATACTTCGCTTGGTCCTTTCTTTGGTGTTTTGGACATGGTTTTACGCAATTATACTTCAGTGTATTTATGTATGTTATTATCCCTTTGGTGGACAAGATAATAATTTCTGGTATATTGGCATGTGTATTGGATTATATATATCGATGCCAGTGTTAAGAATAGTAGCTGCCAATGATAAGTTATTGTCATATTCTTGTTGGATTTGGCTCTTTATCAGATTTTATATGTACATAGGGAAATATGTTGAAGTTCCTATTGTTTTTACGGATTATGTATACACAGGATATGTTGGATATTGTTTATGGGGCTATTATTTATCTCGATTGAAATTGAATCAAAAGCAAGAACGGGCCGTGTTCATTGTTGGTTTGGTTTCTTTAGTCGTAACTGTTGTATTACCCGTGGTCTCAGATGGAAATGTAGGTTTCTCTTTTGAAAGCCCTGGCCCCATACTTATTTCAATAGCCATGTTTTATTTTGTTATCAAACACCCTGTCCGGATTTCTATAAAGGCTACAAAGATAATCTCTCATCTTTCGGCAATGACTTTTGGAATATATATGGTTCATACTTTTGTGGCAATCGAGACTTTTACTAGGATTCATAGATTCATACCTAATGTGTATTTATTGTCTTTGACATCGTTTATTGTCACATTTGTGTTAAGCTATGTTATAATATTGATCATCAAACAAATCCCTATTCTCAAAAAATGGGTTGTTTAGACGAAGGTTGTACTTCAATGGATACTCCAATACTTCTTATTGCGTTTAATCGTCCAAATCATACCCGAAAGGTTTTGGAAGTGATTATGCGACAAAATCCAGTTGAGTTGTATGTCTTTCAAGATGGACCACGTAAAGATAACACTTCAGATGAATCGAAATGCGTTGAAGTTCGAAATGTTATTGAGGAATTGACGAAAGATACATCTGTTAAATTGCATCTTTTTTATTCCGAAATAAACTTAGGTTGTGGACCTGGCCCCATGACCGCATTGAATTGGTTCTTTTCTGAGAATGAATATGGAATTATTCTTGAGGACGATGCGGTTCCACATCCCGATTTTTTCCCTTTTTGTGAGGAGTTGTTGCTGCGCTATAAGGATGATGTGGATATCAGGGCTATCGGAAGCATGCATTTGGATACGATGACTTATGGTGATGGTTCTTATTATTTCTCTATGATGAACAGAACGTTCTGCGCATGGGCTACATGGGCACGAGCATGGAAGGATTTTGATTTATACCATAGAAATGTTACAAGAAAGCAGTTTGATCACTGTTTAAAGGATTACGGATGCGGATTGCGGATGAGGGAATATTGGTGCGAGAGGTTGGCTGAAGTGCAAAAAGACGCTTATCACAACAGCAGTTGGGATCAACAGTTTTGGATGTCGATTTGGCTTCATCATGGGAAAGGAATAATGCCTAATGTGAATTTATCTTCGAATATTGGGTTTGGAGCAGAAGCCACTCATACGTTCTCTACCAAGAGTGTCGGATCAAATCGTAAAACGGATTCGATTATGCCGATAAAGCATCCTTCGTCATCGAAGATTCAAAAGAGAGCGGACAAACGCTTTCAAGCCATCTATTTCGATTCTAGTCAGTATGGATGGAAGGGTTGGAAACGCCTGCCGTATAGAATTAATAAAAGATTAAAACGACTTGTGGGACATGAGGGTCCATGGATTAAGAAATGAATACAAAGATTGATTATTTATTGTACTTGTAATTATGGATGTATCTAGCCCGAAGCTTTCTATTATTACTATCAACCGCAACAACGCTGTTGGCCTTGAAAAGACTTTAATAAGCGTTTCTTCTCAGTCTTTCATGAGTTTTGAGTACATTGTCATTGACGGAGCTTCAACTGATGGCAGTGTGGAAGTCATTAAAGGATTTGAAAACAAGTTTGATGCACTTAGATGGATTTCTGAGTCAGACAAAGGCATTTACAACGCCATGAACAAAGGCCTTAGGATGGCTTCCGGTGATTATATTCAAATCTTGAACTCAGGAGATGTGCTGGCTGGCACTAATGTCGTCGAGCAAATGTTGGCAGCATTGAAAGAAAAAGGAGGGCCTGAAATATTGTATGGCAATATGCTGAAATCATTTCCTGACGGCAAGCTAATTCGAGACAGAGGGTTTGTTGGAAAGATGCCTACGATGTTAAGCTTTATTCGTGGCACGCTGAACCATGACCCGGTGTATATCAAAAAGTCATTGTTCGAGAAGTTTGGCTATTATCGTGAGGACCTTCCTATTACTGCAGATTGGCGTTGGTACGTTGAAGCAATTCCATTTGGAGGGGTGAAACCAATCTATGTCGACCTTGATGTTACCATTTTTGATATGACAGGGGTGAGCGAAACGCAAATTGAAAAACGTGAAAAGGAACGTGATGAAGAGTTGCGGCGCATTCTGCCTCCTGGAGTCTATCGGGATTACAAGGAAAACTATTTTCTATTGGAGCAACTGCATCGCATCAAACGATATCCGTTGGTCTATAAGCTCTTTTATTTTGTGGAAAGAGTGTTGTTCAAAATGGAGAAAATGAAAAACAGAAGAAAACAACAACAAGTGAATCAGTGATGAAACTTTTGTCGGTCATTATACCTATGTACAATTCGGCAAAATGGTTGCCTAAATGCCTTGATAGTGTTTTGAATCAAGATATTGCTGAAGAGAATTTGGAGGTGATTTGCATCAATGATGGCAGCCTGGATGATTCAGAACAGATTGCGAGACGGTATCAATTGAAGTACCCGACTTCCATTGTCGTTTTAAGTCAAGAGAATCAAGGCACTTCGGGGGCGCGTAACACTGGTATAAGATATGCAACAGGCAAATATCTGTGCTTTGTGGATCCGGATGATTATGTGGAAAAGAATGTTTATGGAGGCTTGGTCAAGCAGATGGAGGAAAAGGATTTGGACGTGTTGCGTTTCAATTATCATATTGTGGATGAGCAATATCAAGAATTGGAAAAGTCGGAGATGGAAAACCTATTCAATTATTCATCGCAGATAATGACGGGCATGGATTTCTTGACGAATCGTTTGGATGTTTCCTGCTATGTTTGGGTCTACATATTTCGTGCATCAATAATTAAGGATAATGGTATTTGGTGCATACAAGGAGACTATTATGATGATACTCCTTGGTTGCCTCAAGTTTGCATGAAAGCTGAGCGAGTGGATTTGACCGACCAAAAGGTGTATTATTACTATCAGCGTTCCGAGGGATTGGTTCGGGCTAAGAGTCCTGAAGCCATGCAAAAAAAGATAGATGGTGAGTATGTGCTAATATCTACCATGCAGCGTCAACTCAAGGATGTGACAAATGTTGGTGTGCGTCAATGGTATGAGTCCATAATATCATTTTGCGCAATGACTTTGCTTTCTATGGTAGCATTGTCACAGTATCAGAAAATTAGGGCGACAATCAAAAGATTGAGAGGTTTGGGCGTTTTTCCCCTTCATGCGATTAGATGGATTCCTTCAGCAAGTAAAAAGGTGCTGATTATCAATATTTCTCCACGATTGTATTGTTTGATGTTGCATATAAAAAGAAAGATAAAACAATAGTGTTATAAATCATTCATTATTGTCAGTTTGGTCATGGCAAGAGGCGAGTACTGACAGACTGTTGGTTTTGTTTTTTATGTTTCGTGTTGCACAGATAGGGCCTTATCCTCAATCAGCTGATTGTATCAGAGGAGGTGTCGAAGCTTCTGTATATGGGCTTGCTCAAGAACAGGGGAAGAGTATGGATGTACATGTGTTCGATTTACCGAGGATTGGCGAGGATAACACCGTAATAAAGGATGGAAATGTTACCGTGCATCGGTATAATAATCCAGGTAAAAGACAGGCATTTGCTTCTTTGAAAGTGAGCAAGATGATTCAAGAGATTAAGGCTTTGAATCCAGATATTTGTCATATTCATGGTACAGGTTTGTTTGCATGGTTGATGTATCGTGGGTTGACAAAAGAAAAACAGTCAGTCATTGTAACTATTCATGGCTTGCTTCGTATTGAGAAACGGAATCAACTGAAAGCCCGGTTTTCTTTGAAACGGTTTGCACAATACTTATATCAGGGAGCAGTAGAGGAAAGGCTTTTAAAACACCTTCCTGTTGCAATTGTGGACACGGAATATGTGAAGCAGATGATATTGAATTATCCAATTCGAAAAAAGCCGAACATGAGTGTGATTCCTCAAGGAATTAATGAAGATTTCTTCTCAAGGGAGTGCTCTTGCGATTCTCGCGTTTTGCTTTCAGTAGGTGCTATAGGTCCTCGAAAGGGACATCTGCATACTTTGGAGGCTTATGAAGCATTGAGACGAGAAGGTGTCGAAGCTGTATTAATTTTCGTCGGCACGGTGGCTGACCAAAACTATTATGATAAAATACTTCAGTTTGTAAATCGTTCAGACTATAAAGACGATATCTGTATTAAACCTAATCTTTCCAAGAATGAGTTGTTGAGACTTTATGAGAGGGCACATGTTTTTGTTTTGCATAGTGAGGAAGAAAGTCAGGGCATTGTGTTCGCTGAAGCCATGGCAACAGGAATGCCTGTTGTATCTACAACAGTTGGGGGCGTTCCATTTGTTGTGCAGCAAAATGTATGTGGGCTTTTGTCTGAATATGGGGAAGCTCAAGCATTCAAAGAAAACATGAGAACATTGCTGGAAGATGTGCAATTGTGGCAGTCAATGTCAATAAATTCAAAAAGATGTGCCGAGACTTATCATTGGTCAATTATCAATAAAAAAATAGAGGAATTATATCATTATATAAAGTAGTTTTTTAATCAAATTAGCAATCAAGATATCATGTTGACGTTTTTCCCGAAACACTTTTCTAATAGGGCAATTCTTGGTTATGGAATCACATTGACTATAGTGAGTTTTGCTTTTATGAGATTTGCCATGCCATTTCAGTTTGTGTTATTTGGAATAGTAGCAGTAATTGTGTTTTTTTATTTTTCAAGCGAATTGACAAGGAAATGGCGAAAGCTAACGCCTCGTCGTTTTACAAAAAGACTGTTTGTGGTTGCATTAATAATACGTTTGGTTTATGTGTTTTTTATGTATTATTATTATATCAAGATGACGGGAAGACCTAATATGTATCATCCGGGAGATGAGTTGCTATATGAATATTATGCTCTCGTGTTTGGCACTGATGGAATAAATGAGTTTCTAAGACAAATGGAACTAATGCAACTCTCGGACAGTGGCTATTGTTGGTGGATGGGAGTCCTGTATTGGGTTTTTGGAGTAAATGTATTTTCGGATAGAATAGCGAAGTGTTTTCTTGATGCTTTTAGTTGTGTGTTGATATACAATTTGGGAAAGCGTAGTTTTGGCGAGTTTACAGGGCGAATGGCTGGGATTTTTTATATGTTGATGTTTAATTCATGGTATTATTGCGGTCTATCTTTAAAAGAGACTGTGATGACATTCTTGGTCTTCTTATTTGTGGAACGAGGTGATTTTGTAATGCATTCCCGTAAAATTCAAGTTAAGGATATGTTGTTGCCAGCAGTTACTATTTTGATAATGTTCACTTTCCGCACAGCTTTAGCTGCCGTTTTGTTCGCTGCTTTTGCGGCCGCTTTGATTATGTCATCGAGTAAGCAATTGGAAGTTTGGAAAAAAATAGTGTATAGTATGGTTTTTGGAGTATGGATGTTGCTTACAGTTGGTGTTGAAATGATTGAAGAAACAGAACAATTATGGGAGGGAAGGACCGAAAACCAAACAATAGGTTATGAATGGCGTTCTGAAACTAATAGCTTTGCGCAATACGCAACGGCATCTCTTTTTGCTCCAGCTATTTTTACCATTCCATTTTCAACGATGGTGCAAATTCCTATGCAAGAGAATCAAATGATTCAGAATGGAGGCAATTTTTGTAAGAATATTATGTCAGGATTTACCATTTTTGCTTTGTTTTCGCTGCTGTTTAGTGGAGAATGGCGAAAACATGTGTTGCCTTTGGCAGTAATGTGTGGCTATTTAGTGGTATTGGTGTTCAGTAATTTTGCCCATTCTGAACGATTCCACTTTCCCGTGCTTGGATTGGAATTGATGTTTGCTGCCTATGGAATTTCTCTAGTAAAAGGTAAGCAAAAGCGATGGTACACTATTTGGACATATTTAATTTGTGCAGCGAATGTGGCATGGGCTTGGATTAAACTTGCTGGTAGAGGTTGGGCATAACACAAAAAATCAGAAGAGAGCATGATTGAGAGGTTGTATATTTCGTTTGGTTTTCTAAGGTTTTTCCCTCATTTGTTGGTGTTCGCTTTCGGTGCGAATAAACCAATTATTAAAGAAGACATATCTGCCTATAAAGATGAGTATGGCTTGAAAGGAAATCTGCTTTATCTTATGGTTCATTTATTGACACACAACACTTCTTTCCGCTCATTGTTCTATTATCGGATAGGAAAATGGAAGTGGCTATGTCAGTGGTTGGGAAAAGGAACGGTCAATTTGACATTGCCTCCTACTGTTAAAATTGATGGCGGATTGCTTTTGTTCCATGCTTATGGCACCATTTTGAATGCTAGATTCATAGGTAAGGGGTGCCGTATAGTTCACAATGTGACTTTAGGAGATAAGAATGGTGGTGTTCCAACCATTGGAGATTATGTTGAAATATTACCCAATGCAGTTATCACAGGGGATATACATATTGGGAATCATTGCGTTATTGGTCCAGGGGCTGTGGTGTTTAAGAGCATTCCCGATAATTGCGTAGTGGTTGGAAATCCAGCCTATATATTGAAAAAAGATGGAGTCATAGTAAATCAGAAATTGTAAATGCGAGTTCTACTAGTTGCCCGTTATAAGAAAGCTTTTCCGAGTCATATCATGCCTTTTGTTGTTGAACAAGGAGAGGCTATCCGTTCTCTAGGTAATGAAGTTGACTATTTCATTGTCGAAGGGAAAGGATTGTTGGGATATTTCCGTTCAAGACGACCCTTGATGAAAAAAATAAAGTCTTTTCGTCCTGATATTATTCATGCGCATTATGGGTTAAGTGGTATGACTGCGGTGTTGCAAAACAAGGTGCCAGTGGTGACCACTTTTCATAATGGAGAAACTTTGGGCTTTCAGCAAAACTTTCTTTCGTCGCTGTTTTCGCTACGAGCTTCATATATGATTTATGTTGCCCAGCATATTTATGATAAGGCATATTTTAAGAAAAAGAAGAATTATGCGATTTTGCCTTGTGGGGTGAATCTGGATGAATGCATACTTACCGATTATGAACAAGCACGCGAGGAATTAGGATTTGATGCCCATAAGAAGTATATCTTGTTTGGAGGAGCATTCGAGAATTTGCGTAAGAACTATCCGTTGTTGCAAAAAGGCATTGAATTACTTCACCGAGATGATATCGTTACCATGGAAATGAAGGGACTGTCACGTGCTGAAGTTTCGAAAATACTTTGTGCGTGTGATTTGTTTGCTCTTCCTACCACAAGTGAAGGATCTCCACAGGCTTTAAAGGAGGCGATGGCATGTAATTGTCCAATAATTGCAACGGATGTTGCTGACATCAAGCATCTTTTGGGTAATGTAGCAGGCCATTTTTTATGTACTTTTGATCCAGAAAACGTTGCTGCAACATTGACAAAGGCTCTTGAGTTTCAGGGACGAACAGAAGGTAGAAAAAGAATTGTTGAATTGGAACTTGAGAATTGGCAGGTGGCGACACGGCTTGTAAAAATATACAAAAAGATATTGGATGAAAGAAATTGAAGTAATTGAAATTGAGAATATTAGTAAGGACGGCTGGGATGAGTTAGTGAAGAACTCTCCAGTTGCGACTTGGTTTCAAACATACGAGGCTTACATTTTTTTCAGTAATCTTTCTTTTTTGGAGGCCTTTGCCTTTGCAGTGAGAAGTGAAGGACAATTGAAAGGCCTTATAGTAGGGTATATTCAAAAGGATGGTGACAAACTGAAACAATTTTTTTCAAGGCGTGCCATTATTCTTGGGGGACCTTTGCTTGCTAAAGACATAACAGAAGAGGATTTGAAGGCTTTGCTGGATGCCTTGAAAAAGAGACTTAGAAAAAAAGTTATCTATATTGAAACACGTAACTTTAACGATTATTCCCAATGGCGTAGTTTTTTTGAGACCGACGGATTCGTGTATGAGCCTCATTACGATATTATTGTGGATACTTCATCGTTAGAGGTGGTTGAGGCCAATCTGGGTAAAAGCCGAAAACGTGATATTCGTGTGTCGTTGCGAGAAGGCGCTTCTGTTGTCCAAGAGCCTGAATTGGAGCAAGTTAGGCAGTTTTATGTTATTCTAGAAAGACTCTATAAAGAAAAAGTAAAAACACCGCTTTTCCCCATTGAGTTCTTTGAAAGTTTGTACGAACATAAATCATCGAAGTTTTTGCTCGTGGAATACAATGGGGAAATCATAGGAGGTACGGTTTGTGTGGGATTGGAACACAATGCAGTTTATGAGTTGTATGCTTGTGGTAAGGATAGGGTATATAAGAATGTTTTCCCCTCCGAGTTGGCGACCTATGGTGGTCTTCAATTTGCTGTAGAGAAGGGCTTTCCTCGATTTGACATGATGGGTGCAGGAAAACCTGGCGATGGCGGATATGGAGTGAGAGATTTCAAACTGAAATTTGGTGGTAAGTTGGAGGACTTTGGTAGATACCTATATGTTTGCAATCATTTGTTGTTTGGAATAGGAAAGCTTGGTGTTAGGTTGATGAAAATGCGCTAATTGAGTGAAAATGAAGCCTCGCTTGGACATACATTTCACCTTTCAGCAACAAAAAGCGTATCTATTTGGCAAACCTTATGTGCCAAAGGAAAACGAGTTTTTATTAAACCATAGTCGAAGTGCGATTTTGCTTGCACTTAGAACTGCCAATTTACCAGATGGAGCGAGTGTAGGAGTTATGGTATACAACTGTCATACTGTGATGAATGCCGTGAAACAAGCGGGCTTTGAGCCAGTATTTATCGATGTGGATGATGATTTGAGAATTGACAAGGGTGATCTTAAACGGAAATCAAGCCAACTATCAGCCCTCATAGTGACCCATCTTTTTGGCATTGTAAATGATGTTTGCGCTATAAAAAAAGAGTTTCCCCAATTGGTTATCATAGAGGATTGTGCCCATGCTTATGGAATTGATCGTTTATATGGTGATTTTGCTACTTTTAGCGTTGGTCAGGGTAAACTTCCTTCTATAGGCGATGGAGGTGTGTTAACTGTCTTAAATGGAAATTATTTGGAGAGGACCACTTCGCTTTATGATGATTTGAAGGTGTACTCCGTTTTTCAGAGTATTTCCCTTTTTTTCAAGTTATTCTTGATCTCGCTATTATACAGGTCGTGGCTTTATGGTTGGGCTACTTTGCCATTGAAGCAGCGTCGAACATCTACGGATGGGAAAGAGGATTTTTCTCCGAAGAAGATGTGCAATGGCATTAGTGCGGTTTTTGATATTGAGAAAAACAAACTGGCGCGACAAGTTGATGAGAGACAACGGAATGCAAATGAGATACTTCGCCAATTGAATTCAGCGGATGTTCAAAAATCATATTTGGGATGTAATGCCTTTATGCTTGTTGTTTATTGCGATAATCCTGAACGTCTTCGTGAGAAGTTGTATCGTGAGGGTGTCGATTCAGCAACGCATTTCTCAAATTCGATTTATTGGGCTTCTGGATTTGGTTATAGACATGGTGAATGTCCAAATGCCGAGAAATTGATTACACGTTTGTTGATGATTCCAATTTATTAGATTATGAAGGTGCTTTTTATGATTAGTCATCCGGCACATTTTCACATGTTCCGTTATACGATTTACAACCTAAAGCGTAGTGGGAATGAGGTGGTGGTAGTTATTAGACCAAAGGATGTATTAGAGCAATTGTTAATTAATGACGGTATGCCATTCGTGAAGGTGAAGGACCGGCCGAAAAAATGGGGCATGCTTGGATTGGGTTTGTTCCTTGTTGAAAAAGTTTTTGAGGTGTGGAAAATATGTAGAAAGGAAAAACCTGATATGCTGGTCGGCTCTGATGGTGTATTGGCAGTGGTGGGCAAATTGATAAGGAAGCCTTCGTTTGAATGTTATGAGGATGATGCAGAGGCAATTGCCTTATATGCACGTATGTTTTTCCCTCTTTATTCGGGATTGGTCTGCCCAGAGTGCTGCAGCGCATGGAAATGGGAAAGAAAGAAAACTGGTTACAAGTCTTATCATGAATTGGGGTATCTTCATCCCAATCAATTCTCTCCCGATAAGCAAGTGGTTGAAAAATATGGAATTAAAGCGGATAGACCATATTTCCTTATACGTTTTGCGCAATTGACTGCTCATCACGATGTTGGCATACACGGGATAAATACGGAAATAGCCGAAAAAGTAGTGAGTCTGCTAAAACCTCATGGTACAATTTATATTACATCTGAGCGTCCTTTGGAGTCTCAGTTTGAACAATACCGAATGAAGATAAATCCGCTAGATATGCATCATGTTATGGCATTTGCCTCTCTCTATATTGGTGATAGCCAAACGATGGCTGCTGAAGCAGGAGTGCTTGGAACTCCGTTTGTCCGTTTCAATGATTTTGTAGGGCGGTTATCCTATTTGAATGAATTGGAGAATGATTATCATCTAGGATATGGACATAAGACGGATGATATTGAAGGTTTTTATGCCTCTATTCAAAGATGGCTTGAAACTCCTGAGAGAAAAATGATCTGTGCGGAACGTCGGAATAAAATGCTTTCCGAGAAAATCGATTACGCAAAGTTTTTGACATGGTTCATAGAAAACTATCCTGAAAGTGGAAAAATAATGAAAGAAGACCCCAACTATCAATGGAGATTTAAATGAAGTTTGACTTTACAATTAAACAATACAAAGAACTCCTTCAAAAGTTAACTGAAAATGGATATCGTATTGTAACATTTGAGGAGTATTGTACGAAAAAGGATGATTTGTCTATCGATTGCTTCGTTATCCTCCGCCATGATGTGGACTTGAAAGCTGAGAATTCGTTGGCAATAGCTGAACTGGAGCATTCGTTAGGTGTTCATGCATCGTATTATTTCAGAGTGGTTAAGCAAAGTAACAAGCCTGAAATCATTGAAGCTATTGCGAAGTTGGGGCATGAAATCGGATATCATTACGAAGATTTGGCTATTTGCGAAGGGGAGACAAAACAAGCAATTGAACACTTTGAGAAGTGGTTGGAGTATTTTCGTCAGTATTATCCCGTGAAAACCATTTGTATGCATGGTGCTCCTCGTAGTAAGTTTGATGGCAGGGCTTTGTGGAGAGAATATGATTATCATGATTATGGAATAATTGGTGAACCCTATTTTGATGTGGATTTTTCAAAACTATTTTATCTGACAGATACGGGAAGGCGTTGGGATGGCTTCTCGGTTAGTGTTAGAGATAAAATCCCCGTATACCAAGATCTTTGGTTGTCACAAGGTTTGGTGTATCATAAAACGGATGACATTATTAATGCATTATTGGATGGAAAATTCCCTAAGCAACTCATGATGACGACTCATCCTCAGCGGTGGACCAATAACCCTGTATTATGGATAACGGAACTTGTAACCCAATCAGTGAAGAATGTAATAAAAAGGTTTTTGATAAAACTGGCGTTTTTTGAAAGAAAATAATGTTTTCATGGCATAATTTCAATGTTGCCATTGAAATTATTTGTATTTTTGCACGTTATTTTGATATCAATAGAGAACAAATAAATAAAAGTTAGAGTTATGACTTCAAAAAAAGTATTTATTGGATTGTCAATGTTTTTTCTGGTGGCATTTGCAAGCTCCTGTGTGACTTCTAAGAGCATTAGGTACTTGCAAGATATGCCTAAAGAGGGGTTGCCTTTGAACCAGGAATTGGAGGCCACAATTTGTCCATACGATGAATTGAGAATTCGTGTTTATAGTGATGGAGGTGATGAAAGCGAGTTGGTTAAGCCATTTAATATTATGGGGACGATTTCGAATAACAATATAAATAATAATATGGGATATGGTTATCTGGTGGATGTAAATGGCAATATTCAGTTCCCAATATTAGGAAGATTACACGTCGAAGGACTGACTCGTCTGCAATTACAAGATACAATCCGCACCCTTCTTCAGGATAATGGATATGTTAATGATCCTTTGGTGGTGGTGCGATTTATGAATTTCAAGGTCTTTTTCTTAAGCAGTACAGGAGGAAAAGTGATAAATATTACCAATGAAAGATGTACTTTCCTTGAAGCTCTAGCCATGTCGGGTGGATTGAGTCTTTATACACGTCGTGATAAAATTGGGGTCATGCGAGATGTAAACGGGAAGCGGGTTATTCATTATTTGGATCCGCGTTCGACAGCTATATTTGACGATGAGTTTTTCATGTTGCAACAAAATGACATTATCTTTACGGAAATCAATGCCCGTCGTTATGTTACAGAAGCTTATTCCAACTGGAGTCTTCTGCTGTCCGCAGTGTCTTCGATTCTTACAGCGGTAAGTTTGTGGACTGCAATTAGAGGTACAATTGGGAACAAATAATTGTATCACGAGATTTTAGTTGAATATTGTTGATTTATTATTGTTAATAATTAGATAAAATGGATACCAATTCAACAACAAATAAAAATGTAAATGATGTAACTGCGTTTTTTGATGAAGATACCAATAGTGGTTTTAAGTTTAAGGACGTAGTCTTTTTGGTTCTTCGGAATCTTCATTGGTTCATTATCTTTGCCTTGATAGGAGGGGCGGTCGCTTATTATAAAGTTAGAACACAGGAAAGAATTTATGCAAGTAAGGCTTCGTTGTTGATAAAAACAAGTGCTAGTGGCGGTTCGGAATCTTTTCGTGGTTCTGCACCTATCAATACAATTACAGGAGCAGGTTTGGTGATTAGCACAGTCAATAATGAAATGATGGTGCTGAGGTCACAGCGTAATATGGAGAATATGGTGAGGGCTCTGAATTTGAATACATCGTATGCGTATAAAACCAAAGTGGCAAAGCGGAATAAGAATTTGTATAAGGCATCCCCGGTTGAAGTGAAGTTTATTGATTTGGATGAACAGGCGAATGCCTCTTTTAGCGTTACACCCATTGATAAGAATTTCGCACTTCTCGATGATTTTGGGTCAAGTATTCCTTCTATGCGTGTTCAGCTTAATGATACGGTTGTTGTTCCTTATGGCCGAATCATGATTGCTCCTACTTGGCGTTATGAAGATTTTGTTAATACTTCGATTGTGGTTAAGCATTCCCCTTTGTCGGTAGTTGCATCTTTTTATCGCAGTAAGATTAGGATAGTTAGAGATAACGATAGGAATGCTATTTTACGATTGTCATTGGAAGACACCTCTCCATTCTGTGCAGCAGATGTGTTGAACACACTTATGGATGTATATAATCAGGAATCTATTGATGACCAACAACGTGTGCTTGATTATACTGAAAAGTTCATCAATGACCGTATTGAGTATTTGATGACAGATATTGAAGAGTATGAAAAAGTCAATGTTAGTTTTAAACAGACCCATAATATTATTGATACACGTTCTTTCGGTCAGGATTATATGAAGACAAGCCTTAACTCTACGGAAGAGGAAAAACGGCTTATGTCTCAAGTGGATATGATTCGTTATTTGGTTAATTTTGTTGAAGAGAATGATGACAAGATTATCCCTGTGGGATTGACAACAATTTCTGCAGATGCTTCTTCTGCAATTAAACAATACAACGATAACCTTTTAAAGATTGAAAAATATAAAGCAGATGGGACAGAAAACAATCCTGTGGCACAAAATCTTAAAGATCAACAGGCGACTTTACGTTCCAGTATTATTTCTCTATTGGAAGGTAATTTGATTGCCTTGGAAGAACGCATCGCAAAGGCGAATCGTGAAAAGATTATGGCCAATTCTCAGATTCACACTGTTCCAGTTGCCCAATTGGAGCTAAATTCTTTGGAGAGGATGCAAGGTATAAAAGAGAAATTGTATCTCCAGTTGCTGACAAAACGTGAGGAATTGCTGATGACCAGTCCTCAGTTGGAAGCTACAGCGAAGGTGATTGATTATGCCTCTCCGATAAATGTTCCTATTGCTCCAAATGAAGGCAAAATGATTTTAATTGGGGTCGTGATTGGCTTAGCCATCCCGATTTTGTTTATGGTACTTCGTAATATGTTGGATACGACAATTCATGATAGAATTGATGTGCAGAAGTCGTCCAATGTTCCGTTCTTGGGAGATATTCCTTTCCAAAAGAATGTTCCTGGCCATTCAATCATGGTAAGAGAGAATGGCAGAGATTCGCTCTCCGAATCTTTCCGACTCATACGATCTAGTTTGGAATACATGAAAGACAGACGAGATGGCGCCCATGTAATCATGTTCACGTCATTCATGGTTTCTTCTGGTAAGACTTTCGTTTCTACCAATTTGGCTACCAGTTTTGCTTTGGCTTCCAGAAAGACCGTCATTGTTGACTTGGATATTCGTAAAGGTACTTTGTTTAAGGTGTTTGGTGTCAATACAAGAGCTGGCGTGTCAAACTACCTATCAGGGAAGACGGATAATATTGATGACATCATCCATTCTGATACCCAGACTCCCAATCTTGATGTGATTTTCTCAGGACCTGTTCCTCCCAACCCCGCTGAGTTGTTGATGAGTACCCGCTTGGAAGATTTGGTTGCTGAGCTTCGTAAACGTTATGAATATATTTTCCTTGATAACGTTCCTGTGGGCATGGTGGCCGACTCTGATATCGTGAAACGTGTGGCTGATACTACCATCATGGTGTTGAGAGCTGGTAAGACCGACAAACGATTGCTCTTTGATGTGGATAAGTTCTATAAGGATGGCAAGTTCCCGAATCTCTGTGTGGTTCTGAACTCTGTCAATAAGAAGAAGCGTGGCTATGGATATTACGGTTATGGCTATGGTTATGGCTATGGTTATGGCTATGGTTATGGCTATGGTTACGGCTATGGTTACGGCTATGGTTATGGCAATGAAGAGGATGGAAAGAAGAAAAAGAAGAAATGGTATCAACGGATATTCCATAAGCATCATCATCACCATCACCACCATTCGAGTCATGATCATGTCGCTAAATCACACGATGATGGAAAAGACTAACGACGAATAATCACGTATCTTGTTATGTTTGGTTTCCGATATAGATTACCAGATGATATCTTTCAAGGTGCGGTAGATGTGCATTGCCATTTACTGCCGGGGGTCGACGATGGGTTTTCTACCACCGAAAAGTCACTCCATGCCCTGAAGAAGTTGGAGGAACGGGGAATTCAGAAAATGATTCTTACCCCTCACTTCATGAAGGATTATCCAGAAAACAATCGTGCGAACATCGAGGCTAAGTTTGATGCTTTCAAGGCGGAAGCGGCTAAGGTGAGTAAAATTGAGCTTCGCTTAGGCGCTGAATACATGCTGGATGCCTGTTTTATGGACCATTTCAAGCAAGGCTTTTTGGCTTTGGACAATAAAGAACAGGTTTTGTGTGAGACTTCTTATATGATGTATGAACCTGGCATTACGGATATGCTGTATGATGTCATGTGTGAAGGTATTCAACCTGTCATCGCTCATCCTGAGCGGTATGAATATGCTGTTAAGGACAATTATCTAAGATGGAGGGATAAACGATACAAGTTCCAATTGAATTTACTATCCCTAGCTGGTGCATACGGTAAGCCTGCAAAGATTAAGGCTCATTATTTGTTGAAAGAAGGAATGTATGATTATGTGGGTTCTGATATGCATGGTTTGGGCAATTTCGAGCGTTTCCTTCCCGAGATCCGATTGAGCAGTAAAAACATTGAAAGATTAGAACAACTAATCGAGAACAACAAGAAGTTGTTCAATTGATTCTAAGTTTTTTTATTGATATAATCCATCCCGGTGAGTAAGTCTCATCGGGATGGATTGTTTTATGGCAATTAGAATGAATATCCTATGGAGAAATAGGCACTGAATTGTTTCGTGTAGTCCGACCATTGGGCTGTCAGGCTGATGGGACCTATGAAGCTGTTGTAGGCGTATTGCAGTCCAACCCCAGAATAGATGTTGTCTTCGGTGATGGAATGATTCTTGCCGAACAGATTCCTTCCATACAGGAAGTTGTAGGTCGCTGTGATATAATGCTTTTCGAAAAGCCTATATCGTAGGTCACATCGCAAGACGGTTGCCAAATCATTGACAAAGTCGGTATGATAAATCCCAATGAATGGAAACTGTTGGTCAAAGTGCCGTGATGCTACTTCTCCACCAACGATGTTCCATAAGTTGGCCATTGTGGGTGATTTGAAGATGCAGCGGGCATAGACTTGGGGGATGATGGTGAACCTGCTGTTGTAAGGTGTCAGGTAACTGAGGAAGGAATAATAGAGCTCAGGCACTGTGTTAGCTTCGCCTTTCATGTCAAAATGGAAAAGACATTTGAAGGTGGTGTAGATGCCGTGTTTGGCATAGTAGTTTAGGTCGCGATTATCGTAGCTGATTCTAATAAAAGGCGACAACAAGTTGTTGTTTTGAAAATTGACGCTTGAAATCAAAGTTTGGTTGATGGTGTCGTTGCTGAAATCGAATGGGGTGAGTCGGTCAAATGAAGTGGCAGTATAGGAAATGCCGATGGTGTTGCTGAAATTGATTAGTCGGAATGGCGAGGCGTATGCACTAAACTTGTGTTGGCTATACTGGAGATTGGTGTTGCTTTTGTCGAAAATCATGGCTTTGTAATGCTCACTCCTATAATCGTAGGCCATGCTGAAATTGCCCAAGTTAAGGTTGGAATATGTGCCTGTTATGTTGAATTTAGGATTGTAACTTAGTTTTCCAGTGAGGCTCAGCTTGAAGCCTGAGAGCATTTTTTCGTTAATGCCGAGATTGAGCAAAAGGGCAGCACCTTCTTCCGTATCATAGCGTATCCCAAGACCGAAAACATGAGGATGGGTCGGCTTGAAATTCATCGACAGTGTATAGGTCTCTTGCGCTGTTCCATGGATTGTGTCAATGCCGTTTTCGGTCAAATTGTATGTGATGTCATCAAAAGCGCCAGTGCCTCTGTAAACGTCGATGGCATGGTTGATGTCCTTCTCCGACAAGAACTCGTTGACTTTCAAATGGCCTTTTTTAAGCAGCCAAACGCTTTTTTTCTGATTGGTTTGGTTGAGGACGATTGAGCTGACATAGACGGGAGCATCAGCCAGATTTCTTGCTTTCGAGGCGCGTAGTTGTTTGGTAAGAGGTCCATTGCTTTTCGACTCCAAATATTGCTTAATTTTCATCAAAGGTTCTTTGAATTCCTTGGCTTTCTGATAGCCTCTTTGCACGAGCGTGTCGATGGCTTCGTGGGTGAAACTCATAGTGCCGTAACCTGTTATGTCCGGGGAGAGATAAATGTCACAGATTGCCTGATTATCATCTCTTTTTGAGTTTACGGCGTTGTCAACCAAGCCATTAAGCACTTCCGGTAACGAGAGAATCTCGCCGTCGTGAATGGTGTCCCTGTCGCTAACGTCTACACCGATGATGATGCTGGCTCCCATCTCTTGCAAAAGGTCGGCGGGGAAGTTGTTGACCAAACCTCCGTCGACAAGGAGATGCCCATCCATATTGACTGGGGAAAACACGCCAGGAATGGCCATACTGGCACGCATCGCCAAAGGAACGCTGCCATGGCGAATGTCAACTTCTTTTCCCGTTTTGATATCGGTGGCGACACAAGCGAATGGTATAGGCAAGTCGTTGAAATCCATGTCTTTCTGATAGCCAACGCAAAGGTCGTTAAACAGGTTGATTAAAGAAGTGTTGTTGACGTATGCACTGGGGAGAAAACTCACGGTGTTGCCTGCCTCTTTTTTGTTCAGAATACCATTGAAACTGAACGGGATATTGACTGCCATTGTGCTGCTCCGTTTTCTGACCTCTTCCGACATGGCAGAACGATCAATGCTGTTTCCCACGTATTGCGACCAATTCATGTTGGCAATGAGTTGAGCCAACTCATCGGGTGAATAACCCATGGCATATAGGCCGCCAATAATGGATCCCATGCTTGTGCCCACCACGTAGTCAACGGGCATGCCAATCTCCTCCAAGTATTTCAGAACGCCAATGTGGGCAGCACCTTTGGCACCGCCGCCACTCAACACCACACCCACTTTGGGGCGTGGTGGAGTTAAATTGACGGTTTTGTGCTTGCCTTGTGCTTGAGCCTCCACTATACAGAGGAAAGCCAACAGGAATAGGATGATACGGTTCATTTTTTTTGTTTTACTTTAATCCGCGTGCTTTCAGATAAGGTTCATAATCTGGGTCTTGGCCGCGGAACTTGCGGTATTGCACCATGCCTTCGTCGTTGCCGCATTCCTGCAGGCAGTTCTTGCGGAACGAAGCAGCCAGTTCGGGATTGAAGAGATTGCCTGAACTCTTGAAGTAGTTGAAGGCATCCTTGTCGAGCACCTCGGCCCAAGTGTAGGCGTAGTAGCCTGCACTATAGCCACCATTGAAGATATGGCTGAAGTTGGTGGATCGGTAACGTGGCAGAATCTCAGGCATCAGGCCGATGGCATCCATCTGTTGCTTCTCGAATGCGTCGACATCAAGGTCCTGGACTTCAGTGAGTTCGTGATACTTCATGTCAAGGATGGAGGCAGCGATGAGTTCGGTGGTCATGAAGCCTTGGTTGAACAAAGCGCTATTCTCGATTTTGGTGATGAGGCTGTCGGGCATGACTTCGCCGGTTTTGTAATGTTTGGCATAGATGCGGATGACCTCTGGCTCGGCCACCCAGTTTTCCATGATCTGCGATGGCATCTCCACATAGTCGTGGGGCACGTTGCCGCAAGTGCGGGTGTAGAGGCCGTCGGAGAAGAAGGCGTGCAACGAGTGACCGAATTCATGCCACATGGTCTCGGTTTCATCCCAAGTGAGCAGGGCAGGAGTGTCACCCGAAGCAGGGGTGAAGTTCATCACCAAGGAAATGACGGGGTAAATCTTCTTTCCATCGATGTCATGGCCGCTGGTGCGGAACTCAGTGCACCAAGCACCGCCGCTCTTCGATTCACGCGGATAGTAGTCGAGATAGAGGATGCCGAGGAAATCGCCGTTGGCTTCCTTCACTTCGTAGGTCTCTACGCCTGGATAATAAACAGGCAGATTGGTGTTTTGTGTGAAAGTGATGCCATACAACTTATTGGCAGCCATGAACATACCGTTGCGTACATTGTCAACTGTCAGATAGGGCTTGATGTAATTCTCGTCGAAGTCGTATTTGGCCTTGCGGAGTTTCTCGGCATAGTACCACCAATCCCAGCCTTCGAGTTTGAAGTTGGCACCTTCTGCTTTAGCGATGGCTTGCATTTCGGCGAGTTCTTTCTTGGCGAGTTGCTGCGCAGGGTTGAAGATGTCGATGAGGAACTTGTCGACAGTCTTTGAGTCTTTGGCCATGTTAACGTCCAGCACATAGTCGGCATAGTTGTCGAAACCGAAAATTTTGGCTTTCTGGACGCGCAGCTTGCACATCTCATTGATGAGGCTCTTGTTATCGTACTCGTTGCCGTTGTCGCCACGGTTGTAGTAGGCCGTGTACATCTGTTTGCGCAGGTCGCGGTTGTCGGCAAATTGCAGGAAGGGAATGAGGCTGGGTTTCGAGAGCGTGAACACCCACTTGCTTTCCATGCCCTCTGCCTTGGCTTGCTCGGCGGCGGCATCGATACTGGTTTGGGGCAGGCCTGCGAGGTCGGCCTCGTTCTCAATGACGAGTTTGTAGCCTGCATTTTCTTTCAAAAGATTGTTGCCGAATTGCAAGCTCAGTGTGGAGAGTTGCTCGTTGATTTGACTCAATTCGGCTTGTTTTTCGGCTGACAGGCCAGCGCCATGGCGCATGAAGTCCTGATGATACTTCTCCACCACGCGGATTTGTTGGTCGTCCAACCCCATTTCGTTGCGGTGTTGATACACATAGTCGATGCGCTCGAAGAGTTTCGGGTTCATCATGATGGCGTCGCTATGCTTCGAGAGCATGGGCAACACCTGTTCGGCGATGGCCACCATCTCGTCGTTGGTGAGGCACTCGTTGAGGTTGAAGAACACATTGCTGACGCGGCTCAAGGTTTTGCCCGACTTGTCGTAAGGCAGGATAGTGTTCTCGAATGTGGCAGGCTCGGAGTTGTTGACGATGGCTTCCACTTCGTCGAGTTGCTCTTTCATACCCGCCTCAAAAGCAGGCAGATAATGCTCGTTTTTGATTTGGTCGAATGGTGGCACCTGGAAAGGTGTAGTGTATTCGGTCAGGAAGGGATTCGGGCTTTCAGCCTCGGCTTTTTGTTCTGGTTTTGAGGTGCATGAAGCCAGTGTGATGACGCTTAATGCGATCATGTTGAAAAGTTTTTTGGTCATGTTTTTAATATTTGATGTCATTTTTCTGCCTGCAAAGATAAAAAATGTTGTTTTTTACTTGGCGAAAACCTAAAAACATTATCTTTGTACTCGGTTTTTTATGCAAATTTTGAAATTTAATATATGAGTTACATTTCTTGGGATAAAAGAAAACTGGTCAATCTGGAGTTTACGCTCAATCGTGAAGTGTTGCGTTCCAACGCTTTAGGAGCGTTTCTCGCCACCACTGTGATTGGCTGCAACACTAGAAAATACCATGGTCTACTAGTGGTGCCTCAGCCGCAATTGGACAATAACAACCATGTATTGTTGTCGAGTCTCGACGAGACTATCATCGAAAACAAGCAAGAATTCCATCTTGGCGTACACATGTACCCCGATGGCATCTTTGCTCCGCGCGGTCACAAATACCTTCGTGACTTCACCGCCGACCCCATGCCGAAGCTGACCTATCGCATCGGTAATGTGGTGCTCGATAAGGAGCTGATTTTCTCTTCTACCGAGGCGCGGCTTTTTGTGCGCTACACCTTGCGCGAGTCCGTGGTGCCAATTACTTTGCGCGTTTTGCCTTTCTTGGCTTTCCGCAACGTCCACATGTTGACGCATGAGAACCATGAGGCTAGCCGCAAGGTGGATTTGGTGAAAAATGGTGCTTCTTGGCAACTTTACAAGGACTACTCGAGGTTGTACCTGCAATTCTCTCGCGCCGCAGAATACACACATGTGCCGCATTGGTACTACAATATGTTCTACATCCGCGAGCAGGAACGTGGCTACGATGCCGCGGAGGACCAGTTCGTTCCTGGATTCTTCGAGTTGCAGATGAAACAAGGCGACACGGTGATCCTTTCAGTGAGCCTGAAAGAGGAAAGTCCGACTGCCATCAAACGTCAGTGCGAGGCCGAGGTGAAACGCCTGCTGCCGCAGCATAGCTATGAGGAATGTCTCGTGAAGGCTGCCGACCAATTTATCATCCGTGACGACAAGGGTACACGCCTGTGGGCGGGTTTCCCATGGTTCGGCTCGTGCAGCCGCGACACCTTCCTGTCGTTGCCCGGCATCACTTTGGCGCAAGGCGACGAGAAGACATTCACAGCGGCGCTCGATTACCTCGTCTCTAGAATGCAAGGTCCTTTCTTCCCGCACCGTTATTACCAGAAGAGCTTATATTTCACGGCGGTTGACTCGCCGTTGTGGTTCTTCTACGTGCTGCAGCTCTACGAAAAGATGCTCGGCAAGGAGAAGAAGGACATCTGGAAGAAATACAAGAAGCCGATGACGACCATCTTGGAGAGCTTCGTCGCTGGTACGGAATTCAACGTGCATACCTTGGACAACGGCCTGCTTTATGCCGGCAACCGTGATTTGGCCCTCACTTGGATGAACGTCTTCGCCCAAGGCAAGCCATGGACACCGCGCACGGGTCTGGCCATCGAGGTGAACGCCCTTTGGTACAACGCCCTGTGCTATGCTGTCGAGCTGCTGAAGGTCGCGGAGCCGAAGAGCCCGCTGCTTAAGAAATGGCAGGCCTTGGCCGACAAGGTGAAAGCCGCATTCGCTGGTACATTTATAAACAAAGAAGCCAATGGCTTCTATGACTTCGTGAACAGCAACGAGAAGAACACGCAGGTGCGTCCCAATATGATGTTGGCCGCCGCCTTGCCCTTCACCCCGATGAGCGACGAGCAGCAGAAACGTGCCTTCGATATCGCCCATTCTGAGTTGCTGACGGTGAGGGGCATCCGCTCCCTGTCGCCTAACGACGAAGCCTATAAGGGAACGACCATCGGTAGCCACAGCGAACGTGAGCGCGCCTACCACAACGGCTCGTCCTTCCCTTGGTTGATTATGTTCTACGCCGACTTGTCGGTGAAGCTGTTCGGTAAGACCTCGCTGCCTTATCTGGAGGACTTGTATAATGGCTTCGAGGAAGCCATCAAGGACAACGGTATCGGCACGATCTCGGAGATCTACGACGGCAACCCGCCACACGAGGCTCGAGGCTGCATCTCGCAGTCGACGAGCGTGGGCGCCTTGCTCTACCTGCATTACCTGATTCAAGAACTAAATAAGAAAGGAGGCTCAAAATGAGAGTCCTGATGTTTGGGTGGGAGTTCCCGCCCCATATTACCGGTGGCCTCGGAACGGCTTGTTTCGGCATGACCAAAGGCTTAGCCAAAAACGATGTGGATGTGCTCTTCGTGGTGCCACGTGCCTACGGCGACGAGGATGAGACCAATGTACGTCTGCTCAATGCCAGCGAAGTGACCATTGACATCGACCACGAAAAAGACCGCAGCTATTGGGAACGCGTGCAGTACATGGAAATTGGCTCCAACATCATCCCGTATGTCGGACCGGAGAACTTTGCCAATGTGCTGGAAAGCGACCGCCATGTGGTGGAGCATTTCAACCGCACGGGTTCGGTATTCGCCCGCAACTACCAATTCTCAGGCAAATACGGCATGAACCTCATGGAGGAGGTGGCACGCTACGCCTTGATTGGCTCGTCGTTGGCCACAAAATACGACTTCGACGTCATCCATGCCCACGACTGGCTGACTTATTCTGCGGGCATCGCGGCGAAGGAGACCACGGGCAAACCGTTAGTGGTGCACATGCATGCCACTGAGTTTGACCGTTCGGGCGAGAACATCAACACGGATGTGTATGCCATTGAGCGCAGGGGCATGGAGGCCGCCGACCGCGTGATCACGGTGAGTAACCTGACGCGCAACATCGTCATCAACAAATACGGCATCGACCCTGCCAAGGTCGTGACGGTTCATAATGCCGTTGAGCCTAACGACAAGCCCAAGTCGGAATACGAGCGTAGCGGTCTTGATGCTAAGGTGGTGACTTTCCTCGGAAGAATTACCTATCAGAAAGGTCCTGAGTACTTCATTGAAGCGGCCTATAAGATCCACCAAGTTGACCCGAGTATCCATTTCGTGATGGCGGGCACGGGTGACATGTTGGAGAAAATGATCCGCCGTGTGGCACAGCTCGGCATGGGCAGCCATTTCCACTTCACGGGCTTCCTGAAGGGCGAAGCCGTCGACCAGATGTTCGCCATGACCGATGTGTTTGTCATGCCGTCCATCTCCGAACCGTTTGGCATCGTGCCGTTGGAGGCCATGCGCCTCAATGTGCCGGTGGTCATCAGCAAGCAGTCGGGTGTGTCCGAGGTTGTCAAGCACGCCTTGAAGGTCGACTTCTGGGATATCAACGGTCTTGCCGATGCCATCTATGGCCTCTGCCACTACAAGCCTTTGGCCGACTGCTTCAAGGACGAGGGCAAGGACGAGGTGGACAGCCTCAAGTGGGAACTGGCCGCTAAGAAGATTAAGGCGGTCTATGAGTCAGTGGTTTAATTAGCGAATAATAAAAAATACTAGATATGAGCAAATCAATCTGTTTCTATTTTCAAGTGCATCAGCCTTACAGGCTTCGCACGTATCGTTTCTTCGAAATCGGTAAGAAACACTATTACTATGACGACTTCAGCAACCGCGTGATTATGCGGCGCGTGGCCGAGAAGTGCTACCTGCCCATGAACGAACTCCTGATGCGTCAAATCGAGAAGTTTGGCGACAAGGTCAAGTTCGCGTTCTCGTTCTCGGGCGTGGTCATTGAGCAAATGGAACAATTCGCGCCTGAGGTGCTGGAGAGCTTCCAGAAACTGGTCGCCACGGGTAGGGTAGAAGTGCTTTCCGAAACCTACGCCCACTCGTTGGCTTCATTGTCGAATCCCGACGAGTTCAAGCGTCAGGTGACGGCCCACAAGCACAAGATGAAAGAGGTGTTTGGTGTCACGCCAAAGACTTTCCGCAATACCGAATTAATATATAGTGACGAAATCGGTGCAGCGGTGGCCGACATGGGCTACAACCTCATGCTCACCGAGGGTGCCAAGCACATCTTGGGCTGGAAGAGTCCCAACTACATGTATGCTAACGCCATCAACCCCAAGCTGAAGGTGTTGTTGCGCAATTTCAAGTTCAGCGATGAGATTGCCTTCCGCTTCGTTCAGGACGGCTTCCGCGCTGAGGACTTCGTTAACTGGCTCAATGCCTTGCCTGAGGAGGAAGAAGTGGTCAACATCTTTATGGACTACGAGACCTTCGGCGAACATCAGAGCGCCGAGACGGGCATCTTCAACTTCATGGAGGCTTTGCCAGGTGCCATTCTGAAAGGCAGCAAGTTCAAGTTTGCTACCCCGCAGGAACTGGCGAAGGCCTTGCAGCCGGTGAGTGCAGTCAACGTGCCCAATGTACTCTCGTGGAGCGACGAAGAGCGTGACCTCACTGCCTGGCTCGGCAACCCCTTGCAGGACGACGCCTTCCGTGCTTTATACGAACTGAACACCAAGGTGCATCGAATCAAGGACGAAGAGCTACAGCAGGACTGGACCATGCTCCAGACCTCCGACCATTTCTACTACATGTGCACGAAGTGGCTCTCCGACGGTGTGGTGCATAAGTACTTTAACCACTATGCTTCGCCGTATGATGCCTACGTCAACTACATGAACGTGCTCACCGACTTCGCCGATAGGGTGACGAAGTTGTCGAAACGGAAAGTGAAGGCAGAATGAATTTTTGAATTTTAATTTTTAATTTTGAATAGTAAATGAAAAGCCCCGAATACCTTTTTGAAACCTCTTGGGAAGTGTGTAACATGGTGGGCGGCATCTACACGGTGCTCTCCACAAAGTCGAACGTGATGCGTCAAATGCTTGACGACCATTACATCACGGTAGGCCCCGATGTGGTAAAAGAAGCCCATGAGACGCTTTATTTTGTCGAAGACAATGAACTCTTTCCCGAGTGGCGCGAAAGGGCTATGGCTCAGGGTATGAAGTTCCGCATCGGTCGCTGGAAGATCGAAAGCAGTCCCATCGCCATCTTAATCGACTACACCACGCTTTACCAGTCGAAGAATGAAATCCTTACGCATCTTTGGGAACAATATGAATTAGACAGCATCCGTGGCCAATGGGATTATATTGAGCCCGTTTTGTTCGGTTATGCCGCCGGTCAGGTGATTGAGAGTTTCTGCAATTTTTACCTGCAACAGACCAACAACATCGTGGCGCAGTTCCACGAGTGGATGACAGGTTCAGGTGTGTTGTACCTTAAGGAGCATTGTCCACAAATCGCCACAGTGTTCACGACGCACGCCACTTATCTCGGTCGTGCCATCTCGGGCAACGGACTGCCGCTGTATGACAACCTGAAGACCTACCTGCCTTCGGTGATGGCCATGCAGTTCAATGTGGTCTCGCAGCAGTCGATGGAGCAGAAGGCGGCCAAGAACGCTGATTCCTTCACGACGGTGAGCGACATCACGGCACAGGAGTGCGAACAGTTCCTCTATCGTAAGCCCGATGTGGTGACAAAGAACGGCATCGACCATACCTTCAGGCAAGATGAGGCCGCCTTTGATGAGAAGCGCAAGGCTACCAGAGCCCAGATCCTGAAAATTGTTGAGACACTTTGTGGTGAGGCCATCGACCCCAACTGCCTGATGGTGCTCAACAGCGGACGTTATGAATTCAAGAACAAAGGCATCGACCTCTTCATCGAGGCCTTGCGTCGCTTGAATGAGGACAAAAACCTGCCGCGTACAGTAGTAGCTGTGATTGCCGTACCGAGCAATATCGCGGGTCCGTCAAAGGACTTGCAGCACCGTCTCGACGGCACCAATGCCATCATGGGACACACCGACTTTCCTGCCACTCACCATGTCTTTGAGTATGAGAATGATGCGATTCTGAACACCTTGCGTAATTCGGGTTTGCAGAATGACGCCAACGACAAAGTGAAGGTGATGTTTGTGCCGGCTTACCTCAACGGTAGCGACGGCATATTCAACATGACCTATTCCGAGTTCCTTACCGCCTTCGATTTCTCGGTCTTCCCATCCTATTACGAACCTTGGGGCTATACGCCGCTTGAGAGCGTTGCCTTAGGCATTCCGACCCTGACATCCGATGTATCAGGTTTCGGTAAGTTCGTCCAGCAGGAATGCAAGGACAATGAGGCCGTGACTGTGGTGCCGCGTCAGCAAGGAGATATTAATAAGGTGATAGACGAAATCGTGTCGGCTTTGCGTCGTTTCTTGGGCTTGACCGACAAAGGCATGGCCAAAGTGTCGGAAGCCGCTTTGCAAGTGGCCGATAAACTGCTTTGGAAAGACCTGATTGTCTTCTATCAACAGGCATGGGACATGGCTCTTGAGAAGTCGGCAGGGCGCCATTATATGTTGGAACCAGTGCCTTATGCCGAGCTGATGCATGAGGTGGTGTACCAAAAGAACGATGCTCCGAGTTGGAAGAAGGTATTGGTGAAGCCGGTCTATTCGGTGGAGATGCGCAAACTGGAGGAGCTGTCACGCAACATCTGGTGGTGCTGGAATGTGGATGCCATCGAACTCTTTGAGTCCATTGATCCTGTGGCTTGGAAGGCTACTGAGCAAAACCCCGTCGCTTTGATGGAAGGCCTTTCTGTCGAACAAATCAAGGATTTGGAAAACAACGAGGACTTCATTGAACGCCTGAACAAGGTCTATGACCAATTCAAGCACTACATGGCGCAGCCGACGAAACAGAAAGACCTCATCGCCTATTTCAGCATGGAATATGGTCTGATGAAGAGCCTGAAGATTTATTCCGGTGGCCTAGGCATTTTGGCGGGCGACTATATGAAGCAAGCATCCGACTCCAACGCCAACATGGTGGGCATTGGTCTGTTGTACCGTTACGGCTACTTTGCTCAGGAAATCACGGTTTCGGGTGAGCAGCGGGCTGAATACATTCCGCAGAAGTTTTCGCAGCTGCCCCTGCAGCCGGTGTTGAACGACAAAGGCGAGTGGGTGAAGGTGAGCATTGCATTCCCTGGCCGTTCGGTCTTTGCCAAGGCATGGCGAGTCAATGTGGGTAGGGTAGGGTTGTACCTGCTCGACACCGACATCGAAGAGAACTCGCAAGAAGACCGTGGCATCACGGGTCGACTCTACGGTGGCGATAGTGAAATGCGTATCAAGCAGGAAATGTTCCTCGGTGTGGGTGGTGTCCGTTTGCTCGAAGCCATCGGACTGAAACCTACGATTTACCACTGCAACGAAGGTCATGCGGCCTTCAGCGGTTTGGAACGCCTGCGTGTTTACATCAACAAGCACAACCTCGACTTCGATGTTGCATTGGAGTTGGTCAGAACTTCCACATTGTTTACTACGCATACGCCCGTACCAGCAGGCCATGATGCCTTTGAGGAGCACCTCATTCGTACCTATATGCCGCACTATGCCAATCGCATGAATATCAGCTGGGAACGTTTCATGGGCTTGGGCCGTTTCAATCCGAACAACCCGAACGAAAAGTTCTCGATGAGCGTGTTGGCCACCAACCTCAGCCAGGAGGTGAACGGCGTGAGCAAGATTCACGGACGCGTGTCGAGGGAGATGTTCCAGTCGTTGTGGCCAGGTTATTTCGCGGAGGAAAACCATATCGGTTATGTCACCAATGGCGTGCATCTGCCCACATGGAGCAACCGTTTGTGGCAACGCCTTTACAAGAAAACATTTGGCCCGGATTATATTGACCACCAGTCAGATGTGGAGATGTGGAATCAAATCAACGAAGTGCCGGATGCCGCCATTTGGGAGATCCGTAAGCAATTGAAACATGAGTTGAAGGAGTACCTCTCAGAAAAACTGAAAGAGGACATGCGTCAGCGTCAGGAGAGCCCGAAGCTTATCATGCAGACAGTTAATAATCTGAATGAGAATGCCTTAATCGTTGGCTTTGCCCGTCGTTTTGCCACCTACAAACGTGCCCACTTGCTGTTTGGCAATTTGGAACGCCTCTCGCAATTGGTCAACGACCCGAAACGTCCTGTCATCTTCTTGTTTGCAGGTAAAGCCCATCCCAACGACAAGGCCGGACAAGACTTGATTAAGATGATTATCGATATCTCACGCAAACCTGAGTTTATCGGTAAAATCTTGTTTATCAGTAACTACGATATGGAATTGGGTGCCCGTTTGACCAATTGTGTCGATGTGTGGCTCAACACGCCTACACGTCCTCTCGAAGCCTCTGGCACCAGTGGCGAAAAGGCGGTGATGAATGGCGTGCTCAATTTCTCCGTGCTTGATGGCTGGTGGGCTGAGGGTTACCGTCCCGATGCAGGTTGGGCCATTCAAGAGAAGCGCACCTATCAAGACCAGCGTTATCAGGACGAGATGGATGCCGAAACGATTTACAACACCCTTGAGAATGAGATTGTTCCGCTCTTCTATGCCCGCAATGTGCAGGAAGTTCCTACAGGTTGGGTGGCTGCCATGAAGAAGTGCCTCAACGAAATTTCGCCTCGCTTCACAATGAAACGCATGATGGACGATTACTTCGAACAGTATTACAACAAGTTGATTGAACGGACCAATTGGATGCGTGCCAACCGTTACCAAAAGGCCTTTGAGATCAATGCGTGGAAGAACCGCGTGCGTAGCAATTGGGACAAGATAGAGGTGAAGTCGTTGATACTGCCCGATACCAATGTGCGTCCTTTGACCTTTGGCGAGCAGTTTATCGCTGAGATTACATTGCTCACGCCCGACCTTGAGCCTGGCGATTTGGCAATCGAGTTGCTGTTTGGCAGCAAGACCAACGATGTGGTCGATGGAATCGACTCCGTTGAGAAGATGAAACTCGTCGACTCGGGCGATGGTTGGGTGAAATATTATATTAAGGTGCCCACAAGACGCGCTGGCGTTTACAATTTCACGTTCCGCGTTTATCCCACCAACCCGATGTTGCCGCATCGCCAAGACTTCCCATTGGTGAAGTGGATCTGATGGCATTGAGACGGTAAACCACCGTATCTACTGTTAAGATTTTAAGGCGACCTGAATTATTTCAGGCCGCCTTTTGGTTATTATCCCATAAATCCAAAATAGGTGTTCTACAAGTCTAAAATAATGCTAAGGGTAGAACGGCTTCCAGGGGTCTTATTAATGTCTGACAGAATTATTTTATGCGCATAAAACCGACTAAGGCGGACTATGTCCATTTTTATGAATTAGATCGAGCCGTAGCCTCCAATTACGGTAATTCTAATACTAGTATTAATTCACCTATTTATTCACCAAATCAATTCATTATGAAAAAGAAATTATTTTCTTTGATGATGACGCTTGTGCTTGCCTTTATGGGTGTGGCACGAGCAGACGTGGTAGAGATAGGAAGTCTGGATGGAGCTGTTGATAACACCTACCTTCCGATGAACTCTCTCTACAACTATTCCTACACCCAGCAGATTTACACAGCTGCTGAGATGGGAATGGGCGGAACGATCAACTCCATCACCATGTGGATGTACGGTACGGCCACACTTCCGGCACGTACTTTCAACATCTACCTGAAGGAAGTTGGTAAAGAAGCTTTTGACGGTAACACCGATTGGGTGACCGTGGCTGCCTCGGATATGGTATATTCAGGCACCGTGGCATTCAACAACACGACCGCTGAGGCTTACACTTTCGTACTCGACACCCCGTTCGAGTACAGCGGAACCAACAACCTGTTGGTTTGCTTCAACAATCTTACAGGGACATGGAACAGTGGCCTGAACGGCAAGGTGTTCGGCACTGTGAACGATCCTGTTAGAGCCATTTATGCTCGTCAGGACACGGGTGCTTATGATCCCTACAACCCGACATTCTCAGCCACGAGCACTACTTACCAGAGAAACGTCGTCAGCTTCGACATGACATCTGGCGGTGGTGCTGTCGTTTCAGGCGAACTGACCGTTTATGATGGCACTGCCACGAACGGCTATGTTCCGGTGTATGGCTTCTATGCCGACGCTTACCTGAAGGCTGAGTTTGTGATGCCTGCTGCCGAGCTTGCCGATATGGCTGGTGGCAACATCAACAGCATGAAGTTCTATGCCACCTCTCCTGCTACGGATGCTTGGACTAGCACGTTCCAAGTGTTCATGAAGGAAGTGAGCGATGCCACCATTAACGACTTCAGCGGCACTGACGGTGCTACCGTGGTTTATGAGGGCCTCCTCAATGGTACCGCTGCTGAAATGGAAATCGTTTTCAGCACGCCTTACCACTACAATGGCGGTAACCTGCTGATTGGCGTTTACAACATCACCACTGGTAACTACAAGTCCATTACCTGGGCCGGTGAAACTGTCTCTGGCGCTTCTGTCCAAGGCTACAACTACAGCAGCCTTGAATCCATCAGCCCCACTCAGCGTAACTTCCTGCCCAAGACGACCTTCGCCTACACTACCGCTGGCGGTGGCGAGCAAGGCGACCAGCTTCATGTGAAGTACATGGCTGGTGACGTGGAAGTCATCGACGAGCTGAACCTGGGCGTTCGTCCTGCCGGTGCATGGATGGAACCCTTCAACTTCTTCATGTATACCGAAGGCCGCACCTACACGGTGAACGTTCTCGACTTCACGCCGAGCGACGGTTTGTTCTCGGTTGCCGGTGAGGAACTTCCTTTCCAAGTGGTTCGTGATGAGGACGTTGCCTTGTACATGAGCACCAACGGTACCCAAGCTGGCGTGATCGAGCGTCAGTTTGTGGCCATCACCGAAGGTGACCGTGCCGCTCACATCTGGCCTGTCACGGTTGAGCTCTACGCTCCCGAGGTTCCGGATGTTTGGGAACTGGCCTGCGAAGAAGCCACGAGCTTCCCGTTTGTTGAGGTTCCTGCTACGGCTCACAACACCGTGCTGCACAACGACTACACCTTGCCTTTCCCCGAGATTCCGGAAGGCTACGATGCAGTCTACAAACTCGAGTTTGCCAACGACGTGATTCTGAACGCCGAGGTTACCTATGGTGAAAATGGTAAGGTTGCCCTCTATACTGAGGACTTCTACGGCGAAGGCGGCCCGATGGCTACCAACAACTACACTGGTCCTCTCTCTGGCGAAGGCGGCGGCGCTGCTGGTGCTCCATTTGAGGTACAGATTGGTGAAGGTACCACCACGTTTGGCTACTTCCCCTTCTACACCTTATATAATTATAGCATCGCTGAGAACCTCTTCCTCGCTACCGAACTTGAGGAAGCTGGCGTGACCACTGCCCCGATGAGCAGCTTGAGCTGGTATGCCACCAACTCCACTGGCTACAACCAACAGGGCATCAGCATCTGGATGGCCAATGTTGACGATGCTTCTTTGACGACCACATCTCATGTTGTCACTGGCATGACCCTCGTCTACACGGGTGCCATGACTCCTGTAGTTGGTTGGAACGAGTTCGTCTTCAACGAGGGTAGCTTCGCATGGGACGGCCACAGCAACATCCTGATTTACTGCCAACGTAACAATGGCGAATGGAACAGCACTGTGTATTGGGAATCCACTCCTAGCCTGCCGTTCAATGCATCGTCCTATAAGTATCAGGACAGCGCTGCCTACGATCCTACGGTTCCTCAAAGCATGACCACTAGCACGACCCGCCCGAACATCATCATGAAGTCTGTCGGCCGCAACCGCGATGCCTACACCTACGGCTTTGAAGGTGGCCTTGAAGGCTGGACAACAATTGATGTGAATGCAGGCGAAGGTACATGGATCCATAGTGACGACAATCTTGGCCTGTATGACTACACCACATTGGCTCACAGCGGCACTGGTTTTGCCATGTGCTACTCGTTTGTTGACTATGTTGGTTCATTCGACACCGACAGTTACCTTGTCTCCCCACAACAGTATAGCATTGCCAACGGTTCGAACATCACCTTCTGGGCTGATAACGCCAACGACGACTATCCTGAGTGGTTCAGTGTTTGCGTTTCTACTGCTGCAAACCCGACAGCTTCTAGCTTCACGCAAGTTTGGGGCGGTAATGCCAAGGGCAATCGTGGCGAGAGAGCTAATGTCCGTCACAGCAACAACCGTTATGAGAACTGGCGTCAGCACACTGTAGACCTGAGTGCATACGCTGGTCAGAACGTGTGGATTGCCTTCCACGATGTGAACTATGACATGTACGAGATTTGGATTGATGACGTCACCATTAATGCTGGCGGTGGCTCTACACCTCCGACTCCTCCGACACCTCCGACACCTCCGACCCCGGGTGCCAATGTGGTTTACGGTCCTGTCATCGAGAATGCTGCTGTTGAGGCTGGCACCTATTATCTGGTTGCCTCTTCAACCTCACCTGACTTCGAGGTGACGATCAACGGTGAGGCCATGCCTTGCCCGCAAGTTGACGGCTTCGCCTTCGGTCCCATGCCTGCTGACAACGAGGACGAAATCGAGCCCGCCAGCGTTGAGCTGAAGTGGAACAACCCGGCCTACGCCACCGAGTACCAAGTGGTCTTCGGTAGCACCTATCATCCGGAAGCCGGTCATCCTCAGACCATCATCAGCGACTGGCTGCCCGTGAATGGTGCAACCGGTAGCTTCCGTGTCAATAACTTGTGGAACAACACTAACTACTTCTGGCACGTCGTCTTCCGCAATGGCGGTGCCTGCACTGAAGGCGTGAGCAGCCCGATCTGGGGATTCACCACGCACCTGAATATTCCTCAAGGTTTGACTGCTGTTGACGAGACCGTGTTCAACGACGAGACCATCGTCCTGAACTGGAACGCCGTTGTCGACCGTACCTACCGTTTCTACAACGTGTATCGCGACGGTGAACTGATCGGCCACACCAACACGAACCAGATCAACAACTCGACCTACACCGACGGACCTCTTCCGTATAACATGAACGGCTACACCTATTATGTTACGGCTGTCTACGACGAGGGTGAATCCGCTCCTTCGAACACGGTGAACGTGAAGGTGAGCGGCCGCGGCAACGTGGACGGTCACGTCTACGAACAAGACGGCACGACTGGCATCGCTGGTGCCACCGTGACCATGACTGGTCTTGACGAATTCAACGTCAGCCACACCTATAACTTCCAGACCAATGCCCAGGGTTACTACAGCGGTGCTGTGTATGCCGGTTCCTACAACGGCCAAGCCGCTAAGGATGGTTACCAGACTATCACCGAGCCTGTCCAAGGCAACCCGATTGACATCACCTACAATGTGACGACGAGCCCGATCGACTACATCCTTGACGAGAACTTCGATCCCGTCTGCACTGTGATAGCTGAGTACTATCCTGACAGCCTGGATCCTCAGAGCCCGTATGTGAAGGTGTACTGGGGCTGTGGCCTGCCTGGTGAGGAGATCATCGAAGACTTTGAGACTGGCGACTTCAGCATGTTCGATTGGCAGGTTGACCCGACCTATCCTTGGACGGTCACCACGACCAACCCGTATGAAGGCACCTACTGCATGAAGAGCGGCGGCGCTGGCGTTGCCAACGTCGTGAGCAACATGACCGTGACGGTGAACATCCCCGCCGACGGTGAAATGAGCTTCTTCGGCAAGATTTCTTCGGAAAGCAACTGGGACTACGGTTACTTCTTCATTGACGGTGCCCAAATGGGCCAATACACTGGTGCTGGTAACTGGGGTGAGAGAACCTTCCCCATCACCGCTGGTGATCACACCTTCCAGTGGAGATACACGAAGGACGGTAGCGTGAATAGCAATGACGACTGCTTCTATGTCGACTACATTAACTTCTACAAGAGACCCGAACCCGTGCAACCCGGTTGGGTGTACTACGATGACGGCGTGAACGTCGATGCCATCGGCCTGACGGCTGGCGGTTCGTTCTACTGGGGCGTGATGTTCCCCGCTGGCAGCTATGCTGGCAACAGCGTGACCAAGGTGAGCATGTACGACTACTCGGCTCACACTGGTAATATCATGGTCTACCAAGGCGGTGCTACCGCTCCTGGCACACTGCTCTACACGCAGGCCTACACCTGCACTGGCAGCGCTGACTTCATCGAATGGACGCTTAACACTCCTGTGACGATCGATCCTGCTCAGAACCTGTGGATTGTGATGAACAATGACAACGGTCAGTATGTGGCTTCTGCATGCGCCAACACTGGCAACGCCAACGGACGTTGGATTAGCCTTGATGGTGCCACCTGGGAAGACGTGGCCACCTACGGCCTCGACTACACCTGGATGATCCGTGCCTACGTGGCTGGTGCGAAGGGTACTTCTGTCGTTCCTGCTGGTCTGTCCGCCGACATGGCTCCTGCCAAGGCTCCTGTCCGCGTGAAGGGTGAGACCACGAACGCTGGCGTATTTGCCGCTGCCGGTGCCAACACCACGAACAACGTCGGTGTTCCCACCATTGCAGCCACTGGCAACCGTGCCCTGTCACACTACAGAGTGTATCGTACGAACTGCTACAACGACGGTCCTTACACCGAAGAGAACACTGTGCTGCTGGCCACCGTTTGGGTGCCCGACACCGTCTACATCGACGTTGAATGGGCAGACCTCGAGCCTGGTGTTTACAAGTGGGGTGTCGGTACTGTCTATGAGGGCAACCGCGGCGAAGAGATTGCAGGCCCCATCAACTGGAGCGAGCCTGTCAATGTGAGAGCCGACCGTGACCTGACTGTTGACTTCGAAAGTGGCATGCCTGCTGGCTGGACCGTTATCGACGCCAACAACGATGGCTACACCTGGTGCTTGACCAGCGCCATCCCGACCACGTGGACTTACTATTCAAGCTTGACGCTTGACTGGTACCATGGTGGTTCGAACGCTATCTGCAGTGGTTCTTATATCAATGGTGTGGGTGCCCTCACTCCTGACGAGTACTTCGTCTCGCCGCAGGTGAGCCTCGGTGCTGGTTCTTCAATCAGCTTCTGGGTTGCTGCCACCGACGCCAGCTATCCTGCCGACCACTTCGGCGTATTTGTCTCCGACAACGGTACCAGCAACTGGACTTCGGTTCAGGAGTGGACGCTGGCTGGCAAGAAGGAAGGTATGATGGGCGGTTCTGCTTCGCGTAATGGCGAAGGTCTCAGACTCGGCACTTGGTACAACTATACTGTTGACCTGAGCGCTTACACCGGATCGTATGTCGCCTTCCGTCACTTCAACTGCTACGACCAGTACATCATGGTTTTGGACGACATCACCCTCATTGAAGGTGCCAGTGGTCCTACGCCTCCGACTCCTCCGACTCCCGGCAGCAATGGTCTGCAACTGCCTCGCGAGAGCGAGATCGTGTGGTCGAACTGCCTCGATAAGGACATGTACCTTGCTGATGGTGATGTTACCGTTAATGTGCTGCTGAACAGCGCCGACAGCCCGGAGGGCGTGACGGTGACCTTCACGAACCTCAACGAGTATGAGCAGGAGAACTACGGTATCGCCCCGATCGTCCTCGACGAGACTGGCTACTATGCGTTCGAGAGCTTCCGCAGAGGCGACTACAAGGTGAACGTGGACTTCGAGGGCTATGAGCCCATCGAGGAGAACGTGAGCATTTGGGAGCCTGTCGACCTGCGTTATGTGATGACCGAGATTATCTACGGTGTTAGCGACCTCTACGTCTCCCGCACTGGCTGGGCCATGTGGGAAGGCCACGGCTCCTACACACCTCCGACTCCTCCGACACCTCCCGGTGGCGGCGACAGCTTCGAGTGTGGCTTCGAGAACGGCCTTGAAGGCTGGACCACCATCGACAACGATGGCAACGGCCTCAACTGGGTGAACAGCGTGAACAGCACGAGTGCCTCTGGCTACGACTACACTGGTCTGGCTCACGGCGGCAACTACTTCGTGTACTCACAGTCTTACATTGACTACCAAGGTGCCTATGAGGCCGACAACTATCTGGTCACGCCTCAGAAGTATGCTATCACCAACGGTTCGACCCTGACCTTCTGGGCCGACAATGCCAACGACAGCTATCCCGATCACTTTGCTATCGCCATTTCGACTGCCGACACTCCGAGCGCTGCCAGCTTCACCGATGTCTGGAGCCACCAGGGTGCCAAGGGCGAAGGCAAGGCTGCTGTCCGTTATTCTGAGGGTCGTTACCAGAACTGGCGTTCACACAGCGTTGACCTGAGTGCCTACGCTGGCCAGAACGTATGGATTGCCTTCCACCACCAGGATTACGACGAGTACGAGATCTGGATTGACGACGTTGCCTTGACCAGCGGTGCCAAGGACGGCGACCGTCACCTCGAGTACTACAAGGTGTTGTGCGAAAGCATCGACCACGAGCCTATCTTCAACACCAACACGGTGTATCCGTTCTGCCAGTTGGCTACCGACGAACTCGTCGAGGGAGAACAATACATCTGCAAGGTTGCAGCTGTGTACAGCACTGGCATGAGCGACTATACAGAGTGCGTGTGGGAGTATGAGCCTTGCGAGCACTATGCCGGCACTGTGAACGGTGTGACCGTTGACGGCAACACTGTCACTTGGGATTATCCCGGCGGCGGCCCCGTGCCTCCAGTACCTGGCCAAGGTGATTCCTTCACCGTTGACTTCGAAGGTGGTCTGCCTACCGGCTGGACCGTTGTCGACGCCAACAACGACGGTTACACTTGGTGCTTGACTAGCGCCATCCCGACCACTTGGACTTACTATGCAAGCTTGACGCTTGACTGGTACCACGGTGGTACTAACGCCATCTGCAGCGGTTCCTACATCAATGGTGTGGGTGCCCTGAACCCGGATGAATACCTCATTTCGCCTCAGGTGAACCTTGCCAATGGTTCGCAACTGAGCTTCTGGGTGGCTGCCACCGACGCCAGCTATGCTGCCGACCACTTCGGTGTGTTCGTTTCGACGACTGGCACCAACCCGAGCGACTTCCAGAGTGTCCAAGAATGGACTCTGACTGGCAAGAAGGAAGGTATGATGGGCGGTTCCGCCTCACGCGACGGCAACGGCCTGAGACTTGGCACTTGGTACAACTACACTGTTGACCTGAGCGCCTACGCTGGCCAAGCCTACATCGCTTTCCGTCACTTCAACTGCTACGACCAGTACATCATGTGCCTGGACGACATCGAACTGACCAGCGGTGCCAAGAGCAACCGCGCTGCTTGGGATCTGATGATGACCTTCACAGCTCCTGAAGGCGGTCACTATGGTGTGGCCTACGACGGCAACAACTTCTATACCTCCAACTGGGGCTACAGCGCTGCTGCCCACAACTTCTACAAGTATGACTTGGACGGCAACATGCTCGAAGGCTTCGAAATCTCTGGTTGCGGTACGCTCCGTGGCATCACCTACGACGGCACGAACTTCTACGGTGTTGCTAACAGCAGCACAGTGTACTGTGTCGACCTGGCCAACCACAGCGTGGTCAGCACCTTCACCAGTGCTTACGGTGCCATGCGTGGTATCACCTACGATCCGGAGCGTGACGGCTTCTGGGTCATCGGCAACTGGAGCGGCAACCTGACGCTCATCGACCGTACTGGTGCTATCGTCCAGACCGGTCCTGCCCCGACGAGCGCTTCCGACCTTGCCTACTACAAGGACGAGAACGACGTCGAGCACGTTTACTGCTTCAACAACGGTACCAATGACGTGGAAGACTGGGTCATTGGCAATAGCTCGATGAGCGGCTCCGTGTTCAACTTCTCGAACGTTCCCGGCTTCGACGGCGGTTCGTCCGGCGGTTGCACTGTCGGCAGCTTCAACGGCAAGATCGCCTTCATCGGCGACCTGCAACAGAGCCCGAACCTCGTTGCTGTCTACGAACTGAGAGACGACAACACTACCCCGACTCCTCCTCCGACACCTAGCGGTGATATCCTTGGTGCTATGATCTTTGTTGACGGCGAATGGGAAGCCTTCGTTCCTGCTCCGACCAACACCTACACCTATGAAGGTGAAGGCAACGAGCTCTGCGTCCGTATGGTCTACAACGGTACTGCCGAATTGCCGAGCAACAACTTCTACTATGCCATGAGCTGCGAGGAGTGCGTTGAGATCAATCCTGTTGGTCCTGGCACTTGCGAAATGCCTTATGTGATCCACTCCGAGCTGGTGGATGAGAACCGTTCAGTCAAGGTGTGGTGGGGTGAAGAGCCCGCTGCTCCTATCAGCGAGTGGTTGTACTACGACGACGGCACCTATGCCACAACCGTTGGCGCTGGCGGTACCCTGTATTGGGGCACTATGTTCCCAGCCGCTTCGCTGGCTCCGTATGCTGGCACCAGCCTGACCAAGGTTGCTGTCCATACTTCGTATGCCTGCTCTGCCACGCTGAATGTCTATGTTGGTGGCGCACAGCCTGCTGGCTCGCCTGCTGCCACGCAGACCTTCACGATGGCTGGTGACCAAGAGTTCATGGAAATCACCTTGAACAATCCTGTTCCTGTTGACGGTACACAGAACTTGTGGATTACCTTCTACCAGACTGGTGAGACCTATCCTGCCGACGCTTGCAACGACACTGGCGACCCGAACAACCGTTGGGTGAGTGTTGACGGTGCCTCGTGGATGGATTTGGCCACTGCTGGTCTGCCCGGTTACGGCTGGATGATCCGCGGCTACGTGACGAACCAAGGCAAGGGTGGCGAACTTGTCAGCCTGCCTGAGTTCAGAGGCAATGTTGGTGGTGAGTTGAGCCACACCGAAGTGGTGAGCAAGCCTGCCGACCTGAGCTTCATGAACCGTGCCAACATTGTGAAGTACAATGTGTACCGTTCGACCGACCCGGCTGTGGGTTATGTCATGATCGGTGAGGTTGCCGAGACCGGTGCCACGTACTACGAATACATCGACACTCCTGTTGATGGTGGTACGTACTACTACCAGGTCCGCGCCTACTATGACAACGACTGCGAGTCCGAGCCTGGCGTTGCTGCTGACGACCCGAGCCACAACTACGTGAGTGGCACCACCGTCGGCGACGGTTTGAACGAGAACAGCGACAATGTTGCTCTCTACCCGAACCCGACCAACGGCAACGTGACGATCGAGGCCAACGGCATGAACCGCATCACTGTGGTGAGCGTCCTCGGCCAGGTGGTCTTCGACACCGAGCTCAATGCTGACAACTACATCCTGAATATGGGTCAGTTCAACGCTGGTCTGTATCTGGTGCGTGTCTACACTGAGAACGGCGTGACCGTCAAGCGCGTCACTGTCATGCAATAAATGATTTTTTGAAACGCAATCGCGTTTCAAAAAATGGAAAGGCAATCCGAAAGGGTTGCCTTTCTTTTTTTATAATGTTCAAAAAAATTGCAATTCGACTAAGGGTAAAACGTGAGTTGTTAGTCTTATTGATGTCGACAAAATGTTAAACGCGTTTACTATGCATTCCTTTTTTTCTATAATGCTTAGTTATAATGCTGTCACCATGCCCTTTGGCACTGGTGCGTTTCTCATTTATACACAAAGAAACAATTTAATTCACTTATTTACTAACTTAAATCAATCATTATGAAAAAGAAAGTATTTTCTTTGATGATGACGCTTTTGCTCGCTTTTATTGGCGTGGCAAAGGCGGATGTAGTCACGATTGGAGATGGTACGGGTACCACTTACTATGGCCCATACAACTCCCTCTGGGGCTACTCGTTCGTTGAGCAGATCTATTCTGCCGACGAAATCGGAACTGCTGGAACGATTACTTCCATCAGTTTCAACTTGCGTGAAAGCGATGCCTCGCAAACCAATGCGGTGGACGTTTTCATGAAGAATGTGTCGAGAACTGAGTTCTCGGACAACGCTGACTGGGAGTCTGTTACGGCTTCGGACATGGTGTTCAGCGGAACGGTCACCTTCAGCCCAGGCTGGACGACCATCACGCTCGACACCCCGTTCGAGTATGACGGCTTCAGTAACCTGATGATTGGTATGCACGAGTATACCTCAGGTTACAGCACGCGTTACTTCTACTACACCAGTGTTCCTAACGCATTGATTTCGGCCCATAGCGATTCCGCTAATCCGGATCCCTATGACATCGGATCATTCACTGGTACCAAGTATGTGCAGAACTACCGCACTAACCTTCAGATGGAAATTATTCCTGGTGGCGGCGGCGGTGGTGTGACCCAAACCATTACTATCGGTGAGGGTACGAACACCTACTACTACTATCCCGTCAATATGTACTTCAACTACTCCCTGACGGAGCAAATCTACACTGCTGACGAAATCGGAGATGCCGGAACGATCAGTTCCGTGGCTTTCTACTATGACTACACTTCTCCGTTCAGCATGGACAACATTACGATGTACATGAAGAACGTTTCGAGAGAGGCTTTCGCCAGCAACACTGACATGGAGCCTCTTGCTCTCGGTGATATCGTGTGGACTGGTACCCTGTCGGCTACTGAACCCGGTTGGATTACCGTCAACCTTGACACTCCGTTCGCTTACAATGGTACGGACAACTTGCTTATCGCTTGCTTCGATGGCACCAGCGGCTATCCGGGCAGCAGCTACAAGTTCCGCACCACGCCTTGCGACGGCTACAAGGGCATCAACTGGTACAGCGACAGCTATACTCCCGACCCGTACAACACTGCTGGCGGCTATAGCGGCAGCAAGAGCTACACGCAATACCGCAACAACCTCCAGTTGACCATCACCACCAACGGTGGCGGCACTCCTGGCTTTGTTGACAGACTGCATGTGAAGTACATTGAGGGTGAAGAAGAGATTATCGACTCCTTGTATATGGGAGTTCGCCCGATTGGCGCTTGGATGGAACCCTTCAACTGCATCATGTACACAGAAGGTCCTACCTATACGGTGAATGTTCTCGATTTCACGCCGAGCGATGGCTTGTTCAGTGTCGGCGAGGTTGAATATCCTTTCCAAGTGAGAAACAACCAAGATGTTGAACTGACAATCACCACCAACGGCACCGAAGCTGGCGTTATCGAGCGTCAGTTCGTGGCTATCACCGAAGGTGACCGTGCCGCTCACATCTGGCCCATCGTTGTTGAGCTCTATGCTCCTGAGGTTCCGGATGTTTGGGAGTTGGCTTGCGAAGAAGCCACAACGTTCCCTTTCGTTGAGGTTCCCGCTACGGCTCACAACACTGTCCTTCACAACGACTATACGCTGCCCTTCCCCGAGATTCCGGAAGGCTACGACGCTGTTTACAAACTCGTGTTTGACGAAGACCAAGTCTTGAATGCTGAAGTCACTTATGGTGAAAACGGTAAGGTGGCTCTCTATAACGAAGACTTCGACGGTGAAGGTGGCCCCATGGCTCACAATTACTACACGGGTATTCAATTAGGTGGCCCTGTTGCCGCCTATCCTTTTGAGGCTCAGATTGGTGAAGGTACCAGCACGTCTGGCTACTTCCCGTTCTATTGCTTCTACAACTACTCCTTGAGCCAGCAGCTCTTCCTCGCTACCGAGCTTACCGAAGCTGGCGTGAGTGGCGCTCCGATGACCAGCCTCAGCTGGTACTGCACGGCCACCAACAACAACCTGCAGTCCAACATTACCATCTGGATGGCCAACGTGGAAGAAACTGCCATGACCTCCACCACCATGCTGACTGCTGGTATGACCAAGGTGTATGAAGGCAATATGACTCCCGTTGTGGGTTGGAACGAGTTCGTCTTGAACCAAGACAGCTTCTCTTGGGACGGCCACAGCAACATCCTCATTTCCGTGCAGCGCAACAATGGTGCCTGGGCTTCTGGTGTCAACTGGCAAGTGGGTACCCAGAACTTCACCTGCAGCGTTTACAAGTACACCGACTCCACCGGTGCTGGCTACGGTCCTTTCGACATGACGACCAATGCTTACAGTTGCACCACCTCCACCAGCCGCGCCAACATCATCATGAAGGGCGGCAACCGCGAAGGTGTCAACCGCGACATTACCATTAATTTCGAAAACCAGCAGATTCCTGCTGATTGGACCAACGACGCCACCTATCCTTGGACTGTGGTGAGCGAGAACGGTTCCTACGTCATGAAGAGTGGCAACGGTGGTGTTTCCAGCTCCACTTCAGCTATCGAAGCCACTTATACCTTTACGACGAATGGTGAAATTAGTTTCGACCTCTTGTCAATGGGTGAGGGTTCCGATACTTATGACTGGGACAACAGCCGCTTCTATATCGACGGTGTTCAGCAGTTCCGCTATGGTGCTCACGGTACATGGGAAACCTTCAACGCCACTGTGAGTGCTGGTATCCACACCTTCAAGTGGGAATACAAGAAGGATGGTTCCGTGAATCCTACGGGTGATGCCTTCTTTGTGGACAACATTGTTATCACTGGTATGGGTGATCCTCTGCCTGAACCGGAAGCCAACTATAGCTTCGGTCCCGTTATCGAGAACCTGCCTCTGAGAGGAGGCACCTACTATCTGGTGGCTTCTTCGACAGATCCCGACTTTGAGGTGACCATCAATGCTGCCGAAATGCCTTGCCCAGAAGTTGACGGCTTTGCCTTCAACCCGAGCCCTGCTGACGATGCCGACGGCATTGAGCCCAACAGAGTCACGCTGCGTTGGAACATCCCGACCAATGCTACGGGTTGGCGTCTCATCTTTGGTACTACCTACCATCCGGAGCCTGAGCATCCGCAGACGATCATGTTCCCTGAAGATGGTAGCTTCACTACCAGCCTCGCCAACAGCTACACTGTCCACAATCTGTGGAACAACACCAACTATTTCTGGAGAGTGGAGTTCAACAACGACGGTTGCCCCGAAGGCGTGAGCAGTCCTGTTTGGGGATTCACCACACATCTGAATATCCCGCAGAACCTCACCGCTGTTGACCAGACCGTGTTTGACGACGAGACCATCGTCCTGAACTGGAACGCCGTTGTCGACCGTACCTATCGTATGTACAACGTGTACCGTGATGGTGAACTCATTGGCAGCACTCAGGTGAACAACATCGGCAACACGACCTACACCGATGGTCCTCTGGCCTACAATTTGGATGGTTACACCTACTATGTCACTGCCGTGTACGATGAGGGTGAATCCGCTCCTTCGAACACCGTGAACGTGAAGGTTTCTGGCTATGGCGATGTGAATGGTCACGTCTACGAACAAGACGGTACGACTGGTATCGCTGGTGCCACTGTGACGATGGTGGGTCATGACGAATTCAACGCCTCTCACACCTACAACTTCACGACCAATGCCCAGGGTTACTACTCAGGCCACATCTATGCAGGTAGCTACAACGGTTCAGCTGCTAAGGATGGTTACCAAACCATCTACGAGCCTGTCCAAGGCAACCCGATTGCCATCGACTACAACAACACGACCAGCCCTGTCGACTACATCCTCGACGAGAACTTCGATCCTGTTTGCCAAGTCATTGCCGAGTACTATCCCGACAGCCTGGATCCTCAATCACCTTACGTGAAGGTGTACTGGGGCTGTGGCCTGCCTGGCAGCGAGATTGTTGAGCCCTTCGAGACTGGCGACTTCAGCCTGTTCGATTGGCAGGTGGATCCCACCTATCCTTGGACGATTACGACCAATAATCCTTATGAAGGCACCTACTGCATGAAGAGCGGCGGCGCTGGCGTGGCCAGCGTGACCAGCAACATGACCGTGACGGTGAACATCCCCAATGACGGTCTCATGAGCTTCTGGTGTAAGATCTCTTCGGAGAGCAACTTTGACTATGGTCACTTCTATATCGACGGTGTTGAGAAGGTACAATTGTCGGGTGCCGGCAACTGGATCGAGAAGACCTACGATGTCACCGCTGGCGATCACACCTTCCAGTGGAGATACACGAAGGACAGTAGCGTGAACAGCAACGACGACTGCTTCTATGTCGACTATATTACCTTCTACAAGCAACCCGAACCCGCTCTCCCGGGCATGACCTATGACTTCGAAGACGGCACCATGCAGGGCTGGACTTCAGTCGATGCTGACGGCGACGGCTACGGTTGGTATATGGGTAGCGAAATCATGACTGGCCAAACTGGTAACAATGGTTCGAACGACTTCGTGTTGAGCCAGAGCTACTACCTTGGCACTGTCCTCTATCCTGACAACTACCTCGTTTCGCCTCAGGTGCAACTCGGTGGTATCGTGAGATTCTATGCTTGCGCCCAGGATGCCAGCTATGCTGCTGAGCACTTCGGCCTGGCCGTCTCCACGACCAACACTAACCCGAGCTCCTTCACCATGGTTCAGGAGTGGACGATGACCGCCAAGAGCGTTGGCGATAACAACGGCAAACCCGTCAAGGGCAACCGTAGCGGTCGCGCACAGGGCAACTGGTATGAATATACTGTTGACCTGAGTGCCTACAGTGGCATGGGTTATGTGGCTATCCGTCACTTCAACTGCTCCGACATGTTCTATCTCAATGTCGACGATATCACCATTGGTGAACCTGGTGCTAAGAGCTTTGCCTCTGACAGCCGCTCCTTGTCTCACTACAGAGTGTATCGTACGAGCTGCTACAACGACGGTCCTTACACCGAAGAGAACACTGTGTTGCTGGCTACCGTTTGGGTGCCCGACACTGTCTACATCGATGTGAACTGGCCTGATGTCGCTCCTGGCGTCTACAAGTGGGGCGTCGGTACTGTCTATGAGGGCAACCGTGGCGAAATGATTGAAAGCCCCATCAGCTGGGCTGAGCCTATCGCTGTCAGAGACAACACCGCCGACAACACACCTAATCCTGTTCCTGGTGAAAGCACTGGCACTCGTGCTCCTTGGGATCTGATGCACACCTTCAACGCTGCTGAAGGCGGCCAATACGGTGTCGTCACCGATGGTCAGTACATCTACACCTCCAACTGGGGCTACAGCGCTGCTACTTACAACTTCTACAAGTATGACATGCAAGGCAACGTGATCGAAGGCTTCAACATTTCTGGTTGCGGTACCCTCCGTGGTATGACCTTCGACGGCCAGTATGTCTATGGTGTTGCCAACAGCAGCACAGTCTACTGCGTTGACTTGAACAACCATGCTTTGGTGAGCACCTTCACCAGTGCCTATGGTGCTATGCGTTGCATCTCCTACGATCCTGAGCGTGATGGCTTCTGGGTTGTGGGTAACTGGAGTGGTAACCTGACCCTCATCAACCGTCAAGGCGCTATCGTCACCAGCGGTCCTGCTCCGACCAGCGCTTCTGACGTGGCCTACTACAAGGATGAAAACAATGATGAGCATGTGTTCTGCTTCGGCAATGCTGACAATATGGTCTATGACTACAACATTGCCTCCAATACCATCGTTGGTACTGTGTTTAACTTCTCTTCAACTCCTGGTTATGCCAGCGGTAGCGCCGGTGGTTGCCACGTTGCCGAATACAATGGCAAGATGGCCTTCTTCGGTGACCTGCAACAGAGCCCGAACCTCATCGGTATCTATGAGTTGAGAGATGGTGGTGGCGTTGGCCCGACTCCTGGTCCTGGCGGCGACAACCTCAACCAGCTTGCCCTGCCTCGTGAGAGCGAGACCATCTGGTCGAACTGCCTCGACAAGGACATGTGGCTTGACGTCGTTGATGTCACTGTGTTGCTCAACAGCGCCGACAGTCCTGAAGGCACCATTGTCAGCCTGACCAACTTGAACGCAATCGAACAAGAAGCTTATCCTGTTGCTCCGGTTACGCTCAATGAAACTGGCTTCTATGCTTGGGAAACCTTCCGTAAGGGTGAATATGCCGTTAAGGTTGAACTTGATGGTTACGAGCCCATTACTGATACTGTTAGCATTTGGGATGAAACCCACCTCCGTTATGTGATGACTGAAATCCTCTATGGTGTTGGCAATGTCTACGTTTCACGTACTGGCTGGGCCATGTGGGACGAAGCTAACATTCCTGGTGGCGGCGGTGGCCAAGGCGGCAACGGCGACACCTTCAGCTATGACTTCGACGGTGGTATGCCTTCCGACTGGACAACCATCGACGCTGATGGTGATGGTCTTACCTGGGTGTCGAGCATGACTCCTGGTATCTACCATAACAGCGGTGTTAACCTGAGTGGTACTGGCCATAATGCTTCTGAGGCTTATGTAATCTCTGGCTCGTATGCCAACCAGACGGGTCAAGTCCTGTATCCTGACAACTACCTCGTGTCACCTCGCGTGAACATTGTTTCAGGTTCTACCTTCAGCTTCTGGGCTTGCGCACAGGATGCCAACTACGCTGCTGAGCACTATGGTGTTTCTGTCTCCGACAATGGCACTGACTGGACTCTGGTTCAGGAGTGGACGTTGACTGCCAAGGCTGGTGGCGACGTTGTGAGCTATGGCCGCGACGGTAACAACCGTGCCCAAGGCAACTGGTATCAGAAGACTGTTGACCTGAGCGCCTATGCTGGTCAAAAGTACATTGCTATCCGTCACTTCAACTGCTACGACCAGTTCATCCTGAATGTTGACGATGTTGAGTTGACCGCAGGTGCCAAGAGCGATGGCGACCGTCACCTCGAATACTACAAGGTGATGTGCACCAGCATCGACGGCGTGCCGATCTTCAACCACAACACCGTACATCCGTTCTGCCAACTGTCCACCAACGAACCTTACAATGCACCGCTTGTTGAAGGCGAGCACTACCTCTGCAAGGTTGCTGTGATGTACTCCACTGGTATGAGCGCATGGAGCGAGCCTGTTGAATGGGTATATGAGCCTTGCGATCACTGGGGACCTGTCGACGAAGTTACCGTCGAAGCTACCAACCAAGGTAACCACATCGAATGGGTGTTTGAACATGGTTACAACCCCTACGGTGGTGATACTCCTGGTCCTGGCCCGGGTGCTGGTGATGCCTTCAGCGTTGACTTCGAAGGTGGTCTGCCTGCTGGCTGGACTGTCATCGATGCTAACAACGATGGTTACACCTGGTGCTTGACCAGCGCTATCCCGACCACTTGGACTTACTATGCAAGCTTGACGCTTGACTGGTACCATAGCGGTACGAACGCCATCTGCAGCGGTTCCTACATCAATGGTGTGGGTGCCATCAATCCTGACGAGTATCTCGTTTCGCCTCTGGTAACCCTCGCTGCCGGTTCACAACTGAGCTTCTGGGCTGCTGCTACCGACGCCAGCTATGCTGCCGACCACTTCGGCGTGTTTGTCTCCGACGACATGAACAACTGGACTTCGGTTCAGGAATGGACGCTGACTGGCAAGAAGAGCGGTATGATGGGCGGTGCTGCTTCACGCAACGGCGAAGGCCTCAGACTTGGCACTTGGTACAACTACACTGTTGACCTGAGCGCTTACGCTGGCCAGAAGTACGTCGCCTTCCGTCACTTCAACTGCTACGACCAGTACATCATGTGCTTGGACGACATTGAACTGACCTCTGGTGCTAAGGGTGGCCTGAACTTTGCCAAGGGCGGCGAGTTCTACACTCAATATGCTGAAGACGGCGTCATGCTGAACTTCTATGCACTCGATAACGTTGACCTCAGAGCTTACTTGCTCTACACCTTGAGCAATGACAGCCGCTTCTCGCTGGTTCCTGAAAATGAGTATGGCCAATTCGTCCTCACGTCTATGACCAACGACAACTTCATGGAAGAGTTCGTAATGGCTTATAAGAACGCCATTGCCGACTTCAGCCTGCTGAGCAAGGTTGACATCGCCGAGCGTATTGATGAATGGAAGAACAGTGTGTCTCCCACCAACCTCGTCTCGATCTTGATGGATGTGTTGACCAGCAAGAGCAGAGTTGATAATGACCATTGCGTCAACTCGCTGCCGTTCTGCACGTCTGAGACGATTACGTTTGAGGCTGCTAACACCAGCAACACGGCTAACGAGCCTGGTATGGACGACGGCTGCATCGGTAGCTCGTACAATCCTTCGTTCTACCACATGAGAATACATACTGCTGGCCCATTCGTGATCCACATGGAAGGCCACGACCCGAACAATGGTACCGATAGAGATATCGACTTCTGCATGTGGGGTCCCTACACTGAACAAGAAGTCATTTCTGGCTCGGCTTGCAGTAACTTGACTGGCGACAAGATTATGGACTGCTGCTATTCAGCATCCTACTCTGAGAACTGCTATCTTGGCTATCCTGAAGGTCAGCATCAGCACAACACCAGCCATGGTACCATCAACTACCATATGCCTGAAGTGGGTGAGTACTACATCTTGATGATCACCAACTACTCACAACAGCCTTGTGTCATCAGCTTCACCAAGACTGAAGGTGAAGGTGAGACCGACTGCGAGATTGTGACTCCTACCGACCTCATCGGCTTCTTGATCACGCAAGATGGCGAATACCTCGCCTTTGCTGGTCCGGATGACCGCGAGTACACTGACATCGACGAGTTTGGTGAACACGAATACTGCGTCCGCCCGATCTATCCTGGTCAAATGGTTCTGCCTGACCACAACTATGGCTGGTCCATGGGTTGCCCGGTCTGCGAATTTGGTCCTACCGGTGGTGGCTTCACCTGCGATATGCCTTACGACATCCACGCCGAACAGGTGAATGAGAACCGTTCGATCAAGGTGTGGTGGGGTGAAGAGCCCGCTGGCCCGATCAGCGAGTGGTTGTATTATGACGATGGTACCTATGCCACAACCGTTGGCGCTGGCGGTACCCTGTATTGGGGCACTATGTTCCCAGCCGCTTCGCTGGCTCCGTATGCTGGCACCAGCCTGACCAAGGTT
>JAEEGJ010002591.1_pt1 | contig 87802 bp, 93 predicted proteins | sample 8958761 | NCBI WGS metagenome assembly JAEEGJ01 (sample SAMN16246546, study PRJNA631951) | gut metagenome | biome: gut microbiome; feature: rumen; material: RS-attached | host: Bos | place: Iran: Karaj | collected 2018-10
TGATACAGAACCTTTCAGAACATATAAAGGAGAATAGTTATTCTGTGCATAATAGGTGTTGAGCATCATCATTCGCTCATCACCCTTGAATGTCTTCTTTATGTGTGCGATGCCGTCAGCTAGTGCCGCCTCGAGATCACGCTCTTCCTTCTGAACTTCATCCGCTCTCTTATACAGGGGAAGAACGAGGAAGTTTACAGCGAGGCTTAATATGATTATGGCAAATCCGGGATTGCCGACAATTCGGTTCGCAATCGAGAACACGACCTCGAAGAATAATTCAAGCGGATAGATTAAAACTGTATACAACACTCTCATCTCGTTCCATCAAACCCCCATGCATCTCTGTCTATTACAGTCGTACCATCAAATGCATACCAGTCGTCTTCAGTGAATCTCAGTGCCGTAGGACCTGCCAGCATCCAGTCATTGGAATCAAGACAGTACAAAGGAAGATCGTGAACGCCATCCATCGTAATGGGATTGCCTGTAAACGGATTAACGGGGTTATCGATTACACCGTTGGTCGCAAGATAAGGAACATCTGCGTTAGTCATCAGGTCTTCATTGATCGTGAATCCAGTAGAACCGAAGTCCTTAACCATAAGAACAGGATTAAACGAATCAAGACATACACCGTTCAGGTCGAGCTGACCGCCGAACATGTTGGCATCACCTCTGGCGATGGCATGGTCAGCAACGATGATAATTCTCGTGTTATCCCATACTCCCTGCTCTCTTAAATAATCGAAGTACAGACCGAGCTGAACATATGCAGCAGCATTACCGGAATAATGTCTCATCGTTGTGTAATTATCCATATCAAGATAGTAGCCGTTTATAGGATTAGCAAAACGGTCGGCATGCTCAATGTCATACATGATGTTGTCGACATACTGATAAGGAATGTATTCCGGAGCCTGGAAGAGCATCGCATCGTGAGTTACATCATTATCCATATACATGAATGAACCGCTGATATCCGAAGATATTGATGTGATCTCATCAAGCTTTGACAGCTCCTGGAATGCTGCCATTCCGGTTCTGTCGACACCGCCGCTCGAAGACTCACTGAATCCGACCTGCGGGATCGTGATATCAGTCTCATAATTGACAGGAGACTCAGGCTCATTGTAGCGGCCTTCGTTATAGATCGTTGCCTGGAAGAACAACGGTGATACCTTAAATACGGAATAACAGAAGAAGTTACGAAGCCATATCTTCTCCTGGAAATCTTCAAACTTATAGTAGTTATCCATTACTACGCCCTCGGCATAGTAAGTATTGATACCCTCATACTCAGGGCCTGTAAATCCTGTCAGATCCGAAGGTGTGGAATAACCTGCGAACGGCGGGTCCATAATGGTAACTTCCCAGCCTTCATCCCTGAACATAATAGGCATGACGGACAGAGCCTCATCATGTTTCTCTACGAGTGTCTGAGTTGTATTGGCATTGATTGCCGCCGGTGTATATTCATAACCGCCGAACAATGCAGGAGCAGCAAACTTAGTACGGTTACCAAATGACAGTGTATTCGGATAGTATGTGAAACCGTCGAACTGCTCATAAAGATAAGGGAGTTCATCGAATACTATCGGAACAAGATAACCCGGTGCTCTGTCGAGCATGATGACCATGACATTCAAGCCGTCAGCAGAGAGCGTGATATGAGGATAGTCTGTCTGAACTCTCTTAAGATTCTCTCTGTATGCATTGTTAATTGGGATCATGTTGATAACGCTCATCACGAACGATACAACTGCGATCAGCATAATGAGCTGTCCGCACAGCTTTGTCTTAAAGTGCGCAAGGATCAGGATGATTACAGCAACTGCACAAACCAGCAACAGATTGAGCATCTTCTGGTTTAACGAGAATTCGAACGGACGGAAATACACGAAGTTAACGGATATATCTCCGAGATCATTTCCAAAGAAGATATATGAGATAAGTGATGCAGGACACATCACGAGCCATACTCTGCTCATTATGATCTTAGCCTTCTCATTAACAAGGCTGAAGAATACTCCTCCCCATACCATGAAGTAACCTGCTGCAAGAAGGAATGCATATCCGATATAGATAAGAGGATTCTTAAGATGCATAAGATCCATAAACTCAGAAGGAGAGATCTTAACCACGGCGGAAGGAATCAGGAAACCTGTAAGTATGGACATAAAAAGGCCGCTTGCCACGAACAGGTTTCTGTCGAACTTCGAATACTTGGGAAGCTTAATTCCCTTGACCTTACTTAAGACGTTCATGCTCTTTAATACTGTAAATACCAAAGGAAGTATAAGTGCCAACGCGATAACCGTAAGTCGGATGCGTCTTGATGTATACGGAGTGTAGTAGACAGTATTCAAGTAAATAGCAGCAAACGCACCTACTAGGGCAAACAGCACCGACAGAACAAGTCCCGGCTTCTTAAGCTTGTAGAACACGTTTTTCGCGCAGGAGAAAAGGTTGTTCAAAGTCCAGTAGAAAACAAGTCCCGAAGGAGAGTTATACAGAAGCACGAGGAAGACTGCAGCTACACCATAAAGCTGTATCTTGCTCTTAAGGGGCATGCCCTTGGAATAGACAATTCCTGATACGACATTGATCAATGTCATAAGTATAGGAAGAACATTGATGCCAAGCAGCATATGATCCGGAGCACCGAGATCCTGAATCGGACCGAACGATACTCCCTGCAAAAGCTCGAGGTGAGACAGGAATCTGTATGCTGCTATGAAGAACGGAATCTGGAGCATCAAAGATACTGACTCTTTAAATACATCCAAAGATCTATACTCGTTGATCTTATAGTAAGCCTGGAGCATCATGATGCGCTCGTCGCGCTTGAACGTCTCGTTGATGCGTTTTATCCAAGGCCCCATGAATTCTTTCTTCGCCTTCTGTTCTTTCTCGAGCTTATCCGCTCTTGAATACAGAGGAAGAAGAAGGAAATTAACAATCAGGCTTAATACGATGATCGCATAACCCGGATGCGGAACGATTCTGCTTGCGATAGTGAAAACTACTTCAAACAGAAGCTGAAGAGGATATATAAGTAATGTATATAGTGCTCTCATCTAGTCCCGTCAAACTCCCATGCAGATCTGTCAAAAATACGGTTACCCGTAAATGCATACCAGTCGCCTTCAGAGAAACTGTAAGCATCAGCACCGGCGATGGTATCAGAACCGGAAACATTCCAGTCTTCCGAATCATATATTAACATAGGCCAATCAGTCTTCCCGTCCATGGTAAGAGGATTGCCCGTAAACGGATTTACAGGATTTTCAATTACTCCCTGTGTCGCAAGATACGGCACATCAGCATTGGTCATGAAATCTTCGCAGACAGTAAATCCTGTCGCGCCGAAGTCCTTAACCATAAGCAGACAGTTAAAGCTCTCCATATTAACATCACGCACGATCGTAACTCCGCCGAACATATCCGTGGTAGGACCGTGATCCGATACAACGATGATCCTCGTGTTATCCCACACACCCATCTCGCGCATGTAATCAAAGAAGATGCCGAGCTGGATATAGGAAGCCGCATTGCACTGATAATGTGCCATGGCGGATGATGTATCCATATGCAGACTATACCCGTTGACCGGAGCCGAGAATCGACTTGCATTTGCTGCATCATACTCTGTGTTATCGACTATCTGAGCAGGTGCATATTCAGGCTCCTGAAGCATCATCGTGTTATGAGGAGTTACGTTTACAAGATACATGAAAGTATTCTGCTCACTCTCGTTAACCTCGGTAATGAGATCAAGATTCGTAAGCACTGTATAGGCATTCATAAATACCTGTGATACACCTGTAGACTGCGACGGACTCGCTACAGTCTGAGGCGTAGTAAACACTTCATCCGCCTCAACAGAAGCCGAGAAACCGATATCTGCCTGATTATAGTTACCCTGGTTATAAACACTTCTCTGAAGGAACAGAGGGCATGTCTTAAACAGACTGTAGCAGAAGAAATTTCTTTCCCAAAGATAGTTCTGCTGAGCAGAGAAATCCGCATCAATATCCACGAATCTGCCCTTTGTTATATAAGCATCGATTCCCTCATAAAGGTCACCCGTGAAGACATCAAGGTTAGGTGTCCACTCATAGCCTGCAAACGGAGGGTCACAGATAGTAACGTCATAGCCGTTATCCCTGAAGAGAACAGGGAGCACAGAAAGTGCCTCGTCATGCTTTTCGAGCAGTGTCTGCGCCGTGTTGCTGCAAAGAGCTTCAGGTGTGTACTCATAACCGCCGAAAAGAGCCGGAGCCGCAAACTTCGTATGGGAGCCGAAGGAAAGCGTATTCGGGTAGAACGTGAAGCCGTCAAACTGCTCCTGCAGTTCGGGGATCTCCTCGAAGATATAAGGAACGAGGTAGCCGGGAGCGCGGTCGAGCATTATGACCATAACGTTCTGTCCGTTTGTGGAAAGCGGGATGCTCGCAAGCTCGCTGACGCTTCCTAAGGAGACGCTCCTAAATGCCTTCTCGATATTGTTCATGTTGATGACACTCATGGTAAGAGCCGCAGCAAAGAGTGCGAAAGCGATGACTTCCGTTGTCTTTTTAAAGACAGTTATAAGAAGTATGGCCGCCGCCACTGCGCAGAAGATTGCAAGAGCGTTCGCGATCTGCTGCGAAGCCGTGAATGTGAACGGCTCATCATAGATAAGGTCAGAAGAAAGATTGCCGAGCTTCGTGCCAAAGAACAAATATGTGACGGCAGTTGCAGGACAAGCACTCCACCAGATAAGGCTCAGCAAAGTTCTGGTGTGAGGTCTTCCGAGTGAGAAGAAGATTCCTCCCCAAACAAGGAAGAAGCCGGCTGCCAGAAGCATTGCGGTTATTACATAGTAATTAGGTGATCTGTAACTTATTGAATCGATGAACTCTGACGGAGATGTCTTGATGATAGCTGAAGGAATAAGAAGTCCCAAGAATACCGTAAGGAACATTCCGCTTAAGATGAATACTGTCTTGTTGTGCTTTGTGTACTTAAGCTTTCTTACAAGCTTCATAATACTCGATGTCTTCTTGCCCTTAAAGATAACGATGATAAGGGGAAGAATGAGTGCTGCTCCGAACACAGTAAGTCTTAACTGTCTTGCATGATACGGTGCATCGTAAACCGTATTTACGAAGAGCATGATCACGCCGCCGGCTATAGCAACTACCCAGGCAAGTACGAAACCCGGGCGCTTGAATCTGTAGAATACATTCTTCAGCATTGAGAACACATTGTTCAGTGTCCAGTAAAATGCAAGTCCCGAAGGAGAATTGTAAAGCAACACGAGGAACACTATAGCCATAGCGTACAGCTGTACCTTGCTCTTAAGGGGCATTCCCTTCGTGTAAATATATCCTGATATGAAGTTGATCAATGTCATGAGAATAGGAAGCACATTGATGCCTATTCCGAATAACACAAACATCTGATCAGGTGCGCCGAGATCATGGATAGGTCCGAATGATACTCCTCTTAAAAGTCTCAGATTAGACAAGAATCTGTAGGCTGCCATGAAGAAAGGAATCTGAAGAAGAAGTGATACAGAACCTTTCAGAACATATAAAGGAGAATAGTTATTCTGTGCATAATAGGTGTTGAGCATCATCATTCGCTCATCACCCTTGAATGTCTTCTTTATGTGTGCGATACCGTCAGCAAGCGATGCCTCAAGATCACGCTCTTCCTTCTGAACTTCATCCGCTCTCTTATACAGGGGAAGGACGAGGAAGTTTACAGCGAGGCTTAATATGATTATGGCAAATCCGGGATTGCCGACGATTCGGTTCGCGATGGAGAACACGACCTCGAAGAACAATTCCAAGGGTCTGATGACAAGGTCGAAGAATATTGTCAGTATGGAAGGTATCAATTCTTCTCCTCTTTGCTCAGTTCATCAAGCTTGCCCATGAGGAAATCACAGACAGCAGGCGTAGCGTTGCCGATGTTCTTCCATGCAGTAGATCTTACTTCGCGTCTTGCTGCTTCATAAGAAGGATCGTTGATACATTCATCGATCATTGCTTTGAGATTACCCTTATAGTCATCCGTTATCTCCTTTCCTACCTTGGGAAGGATCTCGAATGTATAAGGTGTCTCGTCAATCCACCATGCATCGTAAGGATCCTTGGAGAATCCTGCATTCGCATACATGATTGGCTTATCAAATACGAGAAGGAAGTCGAAGATAACTCCCGAGAAGTCGGATATCATGATGTCTGCTCTTGCCAGAACATCGAAGTTATCATTGTCTTTGTTCCACTCGAAGTCTTCACTGTCGGGATACTGCTTCATGAGCTTCTCGAGCATATCAGCCTCCGAAGAGAATGACTGCGGGTGAGGTCTTACAACAACGTGGTAACCTGTCTTAATGAGTTCATCAAGGAAAGGTGCTCCGTACTTTGTAAGGATGCCTGAAGGACCCCATGAAGGTGCAAGAAGAACTACAGGCTTACCTGACTTCTTTTCAGATACGGGATGTGCATCGAGCCTCTTCTTCATCTCATCGAGATAAGTAAGACCGACAAGTTTAATCTCCTTAGCGGGAAGCTTTCTTAATTCCTCGAGCTTTCTTGTCTGATGAACCTGATGATCACCTGATACGAGAAGTGAATCGTAATAATCCGTACCAAACATCCTGTAAAGTGAGATGTTTCCTGGTGCGTGAAGAATATGCGAATAATGGTTTACTGTCTTAGACCGCTTCCACTGATAAACATCAAGTCCGGGAGTCGTCGACAGAACAATATATGCGTTCAGGATATTAAGCCTGGAGAATGCCTTGTTGCCTTCTCCTATGAATTCACAAACTACATTCTTGCAACCTTTACCGTATTCCAAAGCGGGATCGTCGGGAGAAGCTGTGTAATAATATGCCTTCTGTCCCCTCTTCTCCAACTCTTCGCAGATGGGCTTAAAAACGTTCCAATAACGCTTATGGTCGGAGAATATAACTATAGGGAGCTTATTCTTATCAATCTTGGCCTTTTTACCGCCGGAAAGAATAAACTTAATCTTGATCAATGCGGTTCTAAGAAAGAATACAACGACACCGATAATACCTATCAGTATCGAGAAAAGCATGCTGCCCGTTCCGGGATCGATATATAGACTGAACATATTAACTCCTTCCAAAGTTTACATTATATAAGGAACGGTGGTGAAAATCATCTGTAACCGATACCGAAAGAGTGCCAAATATTCTGATAATCAGGGGACTCAGATATAGCATTTATCACATCCTCACGGGTGGCTCCGTTGTCCAATTCGGCTATCCAGCCTGCAAGTTCCCCTCTGCTTCCGTTTCTTAAGAGCATCAGCCTGTATATGGCTTCTATGAGCTGGGCATTGCTTACATCGAAGCCGCCCTGACCATAAACTTCCCAGATAACCGAATCCGGTGTTCTGTTATCGCCGATGAGGCGGAGAACATAATCCTTTACCTCGCCCAAGGTCGGGTATCTCAAGTAAGCCATTCTGTATACTCTTACGACATAATCCGCCGTCTCACGATAGAACGGGTCATCACACACATCATCTGCATAGATGACCTCATAAGAGGCTCCGTTAGTACCCGTATAATCGCCTATGCCTGTTATATCAGCCCATGCTGTTCCCGGAAGGTAATTATTCCAGCATGTAACCTCGAAGTCTCTTCCCTCCTGAAGTTCATTGCCGTTAAGCTCAACAGTAATCTCAGAAGGTCTTACAGCAGAGCCTGTATATGCGGCAACAGGACTTACTGTAACAGTAGCAAGACTTAAGTCGTTTTCCTCCGGACTTGAAGAAGAAATCATCTCATAGTATTCGTTATTCTCAGCGCCTATGCGAAGGTATCCTGCTTCGCTTTCATCCGACGAAGTAAGCACGAGGCTTGAATCTTCTGTAACCGAGATCATAAGTCCTGTCTCGACATTAGTGACAATGAAGTACGGTGTGCCGGTAACAGCCTTAATGTCCCAGGTATGTGCCTGCTGGGACTGGTCGTAGTTTCCTGCATACAGAATGCCGTCTGCCACACACAAAGTTTTGGTTATGCCGTATGAATCCATTGTTATCTGATAATGATCGCCGTCAGGAATAATGTTAAAGCTTGTCGCCTCATCCTCTCCCAATCCGATTAAGTAATCATCAAAACCCTTCATCCTGACTTCAATACCCATATTGGTGTCGCGGGAGAAGAACTGATAAGAACCGGGTTCGACAGCAGCGGCAAGGTTAACAGCCTTAAGTGCCACTACCACAACCAATGCAGATACCGCTGCGGAAATAACGAAGCGGATTACGATGTCGCGTGTTTTCTTTTCGCGAAGGTAGATGGCTATGATAAGAGCCAACGAGAAGAGGATAAGAGCAATACTGCTGTAAAGCCCCGCCAAAGACCTGAAGCCCAACGCGCTCTTCCCGTGCATAACGTAAACTCTGAAGTAGCCTTTAAGTGCACAGATGCATGTAGCTCCCGTCAAGCATGAGAAGAATGCGAATACTGTAAGTGTTGTTGTCTTTATGTCTGCGCAAGACACGAGCAGAATAATTAGGGCGATATCCAGTAGGATGCCGGATCCCGTCTGAAGCATCACGGTCATACCCACTGCCATTGTAAGGAATATGATGATATGATGCAGTCCTTTCTCTTTGATCCCGTTAACCAGAACAGAAAAGATGCCTACGCCGAGCGCAACCATCCTTGCGGCTGCATCAAATTCGGAAGGCAGTTTATCGAAGACCGGGCTTACAAAGCCGAACAATGAGGCTAGCATCAGGATAAGTGCAGGCGCTGTCAGAAGCCCGTACTGACAAATCTTCTTTAATGCCTGTTCTGCCTTAACGATACTCATTGAAGCCTCATATACATACGTGTATCGTTCTCATCGAACGGCATCATTCCGACGTTATACACGCCGGTCCAAGTCAGCGCGTATCCGTCTTCGGAATTGATCAGAAAGTAATACATGGAGTTGCCGCTTCGCCTTACATTCCATCTTGTACCGTAAGAATCAGCGGAATCAGTAAGCGAGATCTCATGGTCCTGTGTCATGCACAGATAATAAGTCTCATCGCCTATGAGCTTACTGATCGTATAAGCGGATGAGGCTTTGTCGTATACAAAATCAAACTCATCCACATAATGCTTATCGGGATTTAAAGATACATATGCGTCGCCGTTGACTATCGCGGCAAACAGCAGATCGAATGTGTCGTACTGATAGATGCGTACTGTCTTCTCGTTGCCAAGAGGCTTGTTCGCTCCGGTCCACTGAATAGAAAAGACCGTAATCAGTATAATGAGTGCTCCGACAGCAATATAAGCCCAAAGCTTCTTGTTATTGCGCTTATCCATCAGTAAATGAAACGTCTCTGTATATAGTAACTCGCGAGGAACAGGATAATATCAACAGGGATCTTGAATCCGAGTTCGGGAACTGCCGGGAACAGTGCAACAAACAAAGTTACGAGGACTGCCGACAGCGACATCTGTATTATTGCGAGGAAAACATACTTCGGGAAAGACGATGAATGTTTCTTGCCGCTGTTAAACACAAGCTTGTAGTTGATCAGGTAATTATATGTGGCCGAGATAATCCTCGCGAATACAGTCGCGACTGCGACATATACCGCGGTGTCGATAACCATGCCAAGAAGCTTACAGAACACATGGAACAAAACCAGATCTATGATAGATGATGACAGTGAAGCGAACAGGAACTTGGCAAAGATAATGCCGAATATCTTATAGATCCTGATCGAATCCTTTACGGGATTGAAGTGTGTCTGATGGTTCTCCTTGGAGTCATAGATAGTCTTGATAGGAACCTCGACTATCTTGTACTTGTCCTTGGTGACAACGAGCATTCTTGTCTCGAATTCGAACCTCTCTCCTTCGACATCGAGAAGCTCTTTCATGAACTCTCTGGATATGCCTCTAAGACCTGTCTGTGTATCAGAGACCTTTACTCCGCACAGATAACCGAAGACCTTTACTGTAAGGTTGTTGCCTGCACGCGACTTGAACGGAACATCCTCTCCGGAAAAATCCCTGACTCCGAGTATGAGGCTCGTGGGATTCTCGATGAGAGCATCCATACACTTCTTTATACACTCGACAGAGTGCTGTCCGTCAGAATCGGCAGTGATACATCCGGTTGCTTCGGGCATGTTATCGAGAATATATGAGAACGCTGTCTTGAGTGCTCTTCCCTTACCCTTGTTACCGTCATGATGAAGCACCACGCCGCCCAAAGGCTTTATAATCTGCTCTGCCTGCGCGAAAAAATTCTGGTAATTATCGCCGCTTCCGTCGTCGACTACAACGACAGGGCCTAAGCCTGCTTCATTCAGGTCTGTCAGTATTGCCGGGAATCTTTCATCCGGCTCGTACGAGGGGATTACTATCGGTATCACTTTCTCTTATCAGAATTGGAATGCGTCTTTGATCCCGGGGAAGTTTCTGTCTCTGTCGTTTATGTTAAGCGGGGTGCCGTCTGAGAACTTGTCTCCTACAACATCCGGCCATTCGATTCCAATATCGGGATCGTTCCAGCGAAGTCCGCCTTCGTCACCCTGATGCCAGAAATCAGTTACCTTATAGCAGAACTCAGCAGTCTCGCTCAACACGAGGAATCCGTGAGCAAAACCTTCTGAGATCAGGAACTGCTTCTTGTTCTCTTCAGAAAGGATAAGCCCGTACCACTGTCCGTATGTAGCGCTGTCTTTACGAAGATCAACTGCCACATCAAAGACCTCACCCTTGATAGCTCTTACGAGCTTTGCCTGAGGATGCTCCTTCTGATAGTGAAGTCCGCGAAGGACTCCTCTTACGGACATAGACTGATTGTCCTGAACAAACACCTGGTTCAAACCAGCCTCAGCCATATCTCTCTGATTGTATGTTTCCATAAAGTAACCGCGCTCATCTCCGTGAACCGCAGGTTCGATAACATAAAGACCTTCAATGGGGGCCTTTGTAACTTTAATCTGTCCCATTAGTCCTCCTTAAGCTCCTCAAGATATCTGCTTAATGCATCCTGCCATGTGGGCAGCGGCGTAAAGCCGTTCTCGACGAGTTTTGATTTATCAAGTCTTGAATTGAAAGGTCTTGCCGCCTTGGACAGACCATACTCTGCTGTCGTTACGGGAGTTACCTTAGTAGACATTCCTGCCTGACGGTAGATCTCACATGTGAAATCATACCAGGAGATGTAGCCTCCCTCGTTCGTTGCATGGTAGTAGCCGTACTTCTCAGTCTCAGCCATATCAACGAGAAGTCTTGCAAGGTCATAAGTATAAGTAGGTGTTCCTACCTGATCGTTTACAACTCTTACTTCATCATGTGTCTTACCGACATTGAGCATAGTCTTGATGAAGTTCTTTCCGTTCTTACCGAATACCCAAGCAATTCTGACAATAAAATACTTATCAAGAAGGCCGGATACAGCCATCTCGCCGTCAAGCTTACTCTGTCCGTAGACGTTAAGAGGAGCATAGTTTCTGTCGTCCGGCTGCCAAGGTCTTTCGCCCTTGCCGTCGAAGACATAATCGGTACTTATGTAGATCATCTTGGCATCAGCTGTTCTTGCAGCCTGTGCGATATATCTTGTACCGTTGCTGTTGATAGCTGTTACCTTAGCCTTATTCTCCTCATCCTCAGCAGCATCTACAGCTGTCCATGCTGCGCAGTGAACGATAACGTCAGGCTTGATGGTAGCAATAGCCTTAGCTACCTCAGACTCATTTGTTATATCGAGCTTTACATAAGGAAAAGGTGAACTTACATCATCCAAGATATCTGTGCCGACAGCTTCGTAACCTCTCTTATCAAGTTCATTCAGAACATCATGTCCGAGCTGACCGCCGACACCTGTTACAAAGAATCTCATATATCACTTATCTCCGTACATCTTCTCGTAGTAATTCTGGTACTCGCCGCTAATGATCGGCTGCCACCAGGACTCGTTATCGAGATACCACTTGATAGTCTTAACGATACCGTCAGCAAACTTTGTCTCAGGGAACCAGCCGAGTTCGTTATGGATCTTTGTAGGGTCGATAGCATATCTTCTGTCGTGACCCTTACGGTCAGTAACATATGTGATGAGGTCCTCGGACTTGCCGAGCTCCTTCAAAATGAGCTTAACAATATCGATGTTAGCCATCTCATTGTGTCCGCCTACGTTGTAGACCTCACCAACCTTACCCTCGTGGATGATAAGGTCGATAGCCTTGCAGTGATCCTCAACATAGAGCCAGTCTCTTACGTTAAGTCCGTCTCCGTAAACAGGGAGAGACTCATCGTGCAAAGCACGGATGATCATAAGAGGAATAAGCTTCTCAGGGAAGTGATAAGGACCATAGTTATTAGAACATCTGGAGATAGTTACGGGAAGTCCGTATGTTCTGTAGTAAGCGAGGACCAGAAGGTCTGCGCCTGCCTTGGAAGAAGAATACGGGGAGCTTGTGTGGATAGGAGTCTGCTCTGTGAAGAACAGGTCGGGACGATCGAGAGGAAGGTCACCGTAAACCTCATCTGTAGATACCTGATGATATCTCTTTACTCCGTGCTTTCTGCTTGCGTCCATAAGTACTGATGTACCGAGGATGTTTGTCTCGAGGAATACCTGAGGATTCTCGATAGATCTGTCAACGTGGCTCTCTGCAGCAAAGTTGACAACGATATCAGGCTTCTCCTCTTCAAAGAGCTTATCTACAGCTTCCTTGTCGCAGATATCTGCCTTTACAAATCTGAAATTGGGATTATCCATTACAGGCTCGAGTGTAGAAAGGTTGCCTGCATATGTGAGCTTATCAAGGCAGATGATCCTGTAATCAGGATGAGCCTTCAGCATATGAAATACAAAATTACTTCCGATAAAACCTGCACCACCGGTTACGATAATATTCATTTGTTCCTCCAAAAAATTAATCTTCCAAGTATAACCTTTTATCAGCCGCTTATGTACTTACCGTCAAGTACGTCTCTTAAGTACTGACCGTACTGGCTCTTGCCCATAAGCTTGATCGTCTCTTCAACCTTATCAACGGATATCCAGCCATTCTCATAAGCAATATCCTCAAGGCATCCGATCTTTCTGTGCTGATGCTGCTCGATAGTCTTGATGAAGTTGCCTGCATCAAACAGACTCTCATGCGTTCCTGTATCGAGCCATGTAAATCCTCTTCCGAGGACTTCAACGTTAAGCTGCTTGTTCTCAAGGTAGATCCTGTTAAGATCTGTGATCTCAAGCTCGCCTCTTGCTGAAGGCTTAAGGTTCTTAGCATACTCAACGACTTTGTTGTCGTAGAAGTAAAGACCTGTGACACAGTAGTTGCTCTTAGGATGCTCAGGCTTCTCTTCGATAGAGACAGCGCGCCACTCCTCATCAAACTCAACGATACCGAATCTTTCCGGATCCTCAACATAGTAACCGAATACTGTAGCCCCACGGCCTTCATCAGCATTCTTAACTGCGGACTTGAGCTTGAACCTTAAACCGTGTCCGGTAAAGATGTTGTCTCCGAGAACCATCGCTACCGTATCATCTCCGATGAATTCCTCACCGAGGATGAATGCCTGCGCGAGTCCGTCCGGAGACGGCTGAACCTTGTATGAAAGTGAGATACCGAACTGAGAACCGTCGCCCAACAATGCTTCGAATCTCGGTGTATCTGTAGGAGTAGAGATGATCAGGATATCCCTAATGCCTGCGCTCATAAGCACAGAAAGCGGATAATAGATCATCGGCTTGTCGTAGACCGGAAGAAGCTGCTTACTTGTTACTCTTGTGAGAGGATAAAGACGAGTTCCTGAACCGCCTGCAAGTACTATACCTTTCATAGTGTCCCCCTAATGTTTATTACTCGAATCATTATACATCACAAGCGGCGGTCATTGAAAATAAATAATAATAATATTATTATTTTTGTGTATGAACGCGCTCAAAAAGGAAAAGATCCTTAACAAGACAAGCTTGTATTCTATCCTTATCGGCTTATTCGTTGCACTCGCAGCGTTGGCTTTCATATACATGGATGCATTAAGTATCCGTTCTGAGCAGCTGCCTGCAATGGCCCCTCTGCCGGAGATTACTTCACAGGATGTCTACCGTCAGAAGATCGTAGGCACACAAGACGGACTTACCAAGATAAGTGTCCTGTGCGCTACATACGACAGAGCTAATTCAGGTACATTGTCCATAACCTTGGAAGATGAGAGCGGCAACACTATCCAGACATGGAATACTGATGTCTCTTCAATCGATGACAATTCATATCTGACTTATCAGCTTAACAACAAGATAACCGACAGTAACGGACGCGTCTTCTATCTCACGATCACTTCCGATTCACTGCCCGGCACGGCAGTTACTCTCTACACCTCTAACTTCGGCGGTTCGAAGGGACTGTCCTCCGAAGATGGCGACCTCGACGTATCCGTCTGCCACACTCTCGAATATGAGCTCCCGGCTTCTTCACTTTTCAATGCGAAGATGGTCCTCATTACATTGCTTTTGCTCATTCTGATGCCGGTAATCATAAGAATCGCCGTCATCTTCTTCCCTTTGAAGAAGGCATATCTTATTGTCTTCCCTGAACTTGCGGCCATCCTCGGATGCCACAGATTCTTAAGACATGCAGTCCTTGGCATCTTCCCGCCGGAGTTTATGGCATCGCTCTTCGTTGCCTTCTGCATTCTTTGGACGTTAGGTGCGATAGTTCTGTACCGGCTGCTTTATGTTAAGAACATTTCCATACAGAAGCTTGCTGTTATAGTTCTATCTGTATTTGCTTTATTTACCATCGCATTCCTTACACCCGGCACAGGTAATGACGAACAGGTTCATTACGCATATGCCTATAAGTATGCGAACATCTTCTCTTTCAAAGGCTTCTCTGACCCCATTGATGCCGACGGAGATCACTTCATCTACATGAGAGACGAAGATGCCGAGCTTCTTTCAAGCATTACCGATGTTCCGGTCTGGCTTACTGAAGGCGGATATAAGAGCACATTGCAGAACTTCAGATTGTTCTCCTCGGACAATTCTCTTAAAGAGCACAAGACTCAGCCCATGCTGAACTTCTCGACATTCACAAGCAACAACGTTCCTTTGGGATATATCGCATCCGGACTTGGAATTGCCATCGCAAGACTTCTCCATCTCGGAGCCATCCCGACATTCTATATGGGAAGAGTCTTTAACGCAGCACTGTTTATCTTCCTCGTATATCTGTCGATCAAGATTATACCTGTCGGTAAGGAAACACTGTTTGTTATCTCCATGTTCCCCATGGTATTGCAGCAGACAGCGACATATTCATATGACAGCATAATCATAGGACTTCTGTTCCTGTTTACCGCGATGACCATGTCCGTCTTCCTACAGGATAAGAAGATCTCCGTTAAGCAGTTTGTCATCCTCGCTTTGCTCTCTATCGGAGTAGCTATCAGCAAGTTCGTATATGCTCCTTTGATCCTTATTCTTCTGGCAATCCCGTCAGACAAGCTTAGTGTTAAGAAGCCTAACGCACTGAAGGCAGCTATCATCGCAGCTCTTGTATTAGGCGGCACGATAATGATGATCGTTCTTCAGAATACCTTGGGTGTTCTGCAGTATTTCACACCCTCATATGCAGCCGGCAACAGTTCCATACTCGTTACCATTGTCCGCTACTGGGAGATGATACAGATGACTGCGATCAACATCTCCGACTTCTACTTTCAGTCTCTTGTAGCATATCCGGGCTGGTATCAGATCTACGTTCCGTTCTCGATAGTATGCGTCTACTATCTCCTGCTCGTATTCTCATTATTCAGAAATGACGACAACAAGTACTTGAGTCTTAGTACCAAGGTTTGGACTGCTGTTCTTATCTTCATGAGCTGTGTTCTCATCACACTCCCGATGGCAGCCAAGTACACTAATGCCGATAGCGATACCATAAGCAGTGTTCAGGGAAGATACTTCCTCCCTCTTATCCCCATCCTTTGCATGGGTCTTAGAACAAGGCACATTAAAGCAGACGAGTCCTTCTACAAGAAGGTCCTCTTCGGCACAGGTTATGTAAGCTTTGTTTACTTTGGATTCTGTATCCTTAAACTCTTCGCAGCTATCTGATCAGCGAACGTAGTAGAACAATACCCTATCCGCACCGGGCAGATAGATGAATGTCAGTGTCGGCAGGATAACTGTGTAAACGATTACAACAAATACCAGGAACAGACAGACAGTTGCCAACGCAGGGAAAGCCTTGCCTATCTTAACCATAAAAGGCTTCTCCCCATCGAACTTCTCAACTATAGCCTTGGACAATTCATCCATACCTACAGAACAGATTACGCATATAACAGGAAGAACCGTTATTACATATCTTCCCTGCGGCTGATAATCTCTCATAAACGAACTGTATATGGAGAATCCCACGGGGAAAGCTGCAGTGATGAGCAGCATGAGAAGGAATGCTGTGCTAAGTCTCTTCCTTGTCTTATATCTTCTTAAGACGAAGACAAGCACGCACGCCCAGAACGCCGCCATATAGAAGTCATAGAACTTGCCGTCAAGACATATGATCATGCCTCCGAACATTCCGATGAAGCTCTCGACTGTAGTCGATATCCATCTTCCGTTATGGAGCATATCGCGAAGGCCCATGCTCCAACCACCGGGGTTGTTTACAGGGTAAATCGCATAGTAGATTGAATACTGATCAGCGCACTCCTGCTGAGCTCTGTAGCCCAGAAAATCTCCATGGTAGATTATGCCGTTTCTTATAAAGTACCAGCCTGCAACTGCAAACACGAGCAAGGCAATGATGCCTGCATTCTTAAAGATCTTCTTCCTGTCCTTTTCGACGCGGAATGCTGTATAGAAATACCCTGCTATAGCGAAAAGCACCCACCCGTAGCCGAAATAATACGTGAGCAAGCAAAGTCCGGTTGCTACTGCAAGGTAGATCATGTTCTTTAAGTTCCATCCGTGACGCGAACCTTCAAGGACAGCATCAAGGATCAGGAATGCGGTAAGCAAAGACATGACGTCGTTGTTAAGATATCCCGAGAGGAACGTGAACTGGGGAAGATACGCTACTATTCCCGCGAAGAAATACACGGAGTACTTATTCTCGAGAATCTTATCACCCACGCGGAAAGTAACAAAAAGCGTTCCCATTCCGGAGAACACGCTTACAAGTCTTGCTGCAAAAAGAAGCCTTTGCGGATCAGAAGTAAAGAGCATTGCTATTCTTACGAATATGCCGGCGATCATGGACGGAAGGTAAGGCGTGAAAGCATACGAATAGCACCAGACAGGATTTACGATATCAAGCTCAAAACCTGTGGGGAGCTTTCCGTTTTTTGCTATCCATTCAGAGACAAGCCAGCGGTAGATCTCATCGGGGCCTGCGTTGGCATCCATCTTCCACGCAAGCACAAGGAATATGATTCCCGAGAAAACAATCATCGGGAGCGATAACTTATACTTGGTGATGATGCTTCTTTTATCTTCCATCAGGCTTTTCTCCTGATCTTGCTTAACGCCCACTTAACTGCTGTCTTGTGCTCATTCGAAGGAATGAATGCCACACATACGATAATACCGCAGAGTATCTCGCAGACGATACCGCGAAGTATAAATGTCATGATCTTCCAGTCTGTATTTACGAATGTACATACATATCTGCATGCGAAGACGCAGCCTAAGAATACCGCGAGATAGCAGGCCATCCTGAGCCAATACATAACAAACAGCTTCGAAGAACGGAAGCACTTGTCGTAAACAACGATGCTTCGGCAAGTCCAATAAAGAACCTGTGCAACCACTGTACCTGTAAGTACACCGGGAAGTCCGACCTTGATCGCAAGGATTATGGATGTGCCTAAGTTAACAACAGCACCTGCAAGGCTGATCCATTTCTCATACTTGAACAGTCCGGAGCCGTTGATATAGTCAACGAGCGAACTGTGAACAAGACTGATATACAGGTCCGCACAGATGAGCATTACGATGATGCCGTCCATGATGAACTCAGCGCCGAGCCAGATGTCGATGAACAGATCCGCAAGTATCAGCGTCGGCACGAGCAGTACCACAGCCACAAGGAATCTTACATATGTATACATACGGAAAGACTTCTCCTGGCTTACTGGATCTTTATCCTCGGCAAGGCTTCTTCCAATGAAGGGCGCCAAGGGACCAAGGAGGTTAACTGACAGCTGCTTGATAACGGAAATGACGTTAAAGTAGTTATAGTAGTAACCCGCTACTACGGTACTGATAAGCTTAGAGATAAGAAGGATGTCCGTACATCCGTAGACATAACCCGAGATCTTGCCCAAGGCGATATCCTTGATCTTGTTAAGAAGGTCGCTTACCACCTTCTTGTCGGTCTTAACGGAGTTGTCGAGATATGTGTAGACCTTACCGCACTTCAGATAGATGTAGATGTTGGTAACGAATGCCTGAACAACGGAGCAGGCCACATAGATAAGGTAGCTCTTGAATACAACAAGCACCAGGATCTTCAAGATACTGAAGATGAACATCGCGACAGTATCGACTGTCTTGGTGACATACTCTTTCTTGTCTGCTACAAGAAGCGTTCTTCTGTATGCGAAGAAATATGTGGATGCGCTCGCCAGAGCCTGCATAAGGAAGTAGACATAGTAGATATCCTTGAACTCCATATCGGTTATGAAGAACTTCAAGAACGGCAATGCCGCGAACGAGAGAACTATGAATGCGGTTCCGACTACATTGTATATAGTCTTCAGCGCCCTCATGATGGCATTTATCTTGCCTTCATCGCCGTCGTTCAAAGGTTTATAAAGAGCATATGTAACTGCGATATCAAATCCCAGATCCGCCAGAGCCAAAGTCGAGAGGACATTGGTATAAGTGGCACTTAATCCCAGGATATCGGTTCCGATGTATACGATAAAAAGCTTTCTTGAAGCAAACCCCAGGAAAGCGAATATGATCTGATTTATGACTCCGATCAGACCGGTCTTTGCTATGGTCTTCTTATCACTGCTCATCGAAGTCTCCGATTACTTTTCCGATGATGCGGTCGAAGGTATCGACAAAAGCCTTTACGCCAAATCTGTCTTCAATAACTTTATGGATATGATCACCATCGAAGGTAATAGTACCTTCAAGATAATCGTTAAGGTGCTTTGCCAAGGTCTCATAATCGAGTATCCCTACTATGCGTCCGACACTGTCATCGACATAGTCTTCTACACCGCCGCATCTTGTGGAGAATATCGGAAGTCCGCAGCATGCCGCCTCCAAAGGTGCAACAGGCTGTCCTTCCTGAATAGATGTCATGACAAAAGCATCCGCTCTGTTATAAAGCGCCGCGATATCTTCTCTTGCGACAGCAGGTATCATCTCTGCCCTGTCAGCAAAAGAGGAAGTCTCGATCTGCTTAACGAATTCATCAACGCCCTGACTGTAGCCCTTGTTCGCGCCGTAGCCTGCGATGATGACCTTGAAAGGCTTGTTTGAAATCTCGACAAGTCTGTCCATCGTCTTAATGAACAGATTGTAATTTTTATAGAAAGAATGAGATGCAACGATAAGGAATGTAACATCTTCATGAGCTAACGGCTCACGTTTGAACTTATCCGTATCGATAAGGTTACCTATATACTCGATATCCTTAAGATGAACATTCTGCATCAGTATCTGTCTTACCTTGTCATTGCTGATGGCAAGGAATGCAGATGCTCCCTCCATGGCATCCTTGAAGGTATCATTCATAGATGTTCCCGGTATCGGGAAAGGTGAATGCTCGGAAAGGATATAAGGAACCTGATAGTGCTCTGCGAACAGCTTTGCGTAGACCGCTGTTCCCTGAGCAGAAATGCCATAAACAAGGTCAAACTTCTTGCCAAGTCTGTCCGCAAGTCTGTCTATATGCTTCTTCCAGAACTTCTTGTCAGACTTGGTATCGATAGAGCCAAGTCCTGCTATACCCTTCTTCTTGATAGTGAATCTGCTGTATGCATTATTGATCAATGCATACCACAGAGGGCGCGAGATCACGCACTCATATTCATGAAAGCTTTCCTTGTCTCCGATATTAACAAGAGCGATATCCTTACCGGATAATCTCTTGGGAAGATACTTGGCAACAAGTGTGGTAGCGGGGTTAAGCTTAATGACTGTAACGTCATACTTGCGTGACAAAAGCTCACACTGTTCCTTAAAGAAAGACCCGGCGAAGGGGTTTTCCTTCGTCGGATACCATGATGTCGTTACGAGTATGCTCTTTTTTGAAGAGGGCATATTATAGTCCTTTAACGCTCCGCTCTCATAGGATTCTCAAGGAAATCCTTGTATGTCAGCCTGATGCCGTCCTCAAGTTCTGTCTTGTATGTCCAGCCAAGCTTAGCAGCCTTCGATACATCGAGAAGCTTTCTGGGCGTTCCATTCGGCTTGCTCGGATCCCACATGATCTCACCTTCATATCCTACGACCTTGGCTACAAGCTCTGTCAATTCCTTAATCGTAAGCTCCTTGCCCGTACCTGCGTTAACAGTCTCATTGCCGCTGTAGTTATTCATAAGGAATACACACAGATCCGCAAGGTCATCTACATACATGAACTCTCTCAAAGGACTTCCGTCACCCCAGCATGTTACGCTCTCGACGCCAGCTTCCTTAGCCTCATGGAATCTTCTGATGAGAGCCGGGAGCACGTGTGAATGCTCGGGATGATAGTTGTCGTTAGGTCCGTAAAGATTAGTAGGCATTACGCTTATATAGTCTGTTCCGTACTGTGTATTCAGATACTCGCAGTACTTAAGACCTGATATCTTGGCAAGAGCATATGCCTCATTAGTCTGCTCCAAAGAACTCGTAAGAAGGCAGTCCTCCTTCATAGGCTGGGGAGCAAACTTAGGATAGATACAGCTTGATCCTAAGAACTCAAGTTTCTTACAGCCGTTCTTCCACGCTGCATGGATAACATTCATCTCAAGGATCATGTTGTCGTACATGAAGTCAGCCTTCGCTGTAGCATTGCCCATGATACCGCCTACCTTAGCGGCAGCAAGGAATACATACTCCGGCTTCTCCTGCTCAAAGAAAGCCTCTACCTGATCCTGTCTTGTAAGATCAAGCTCCTTATGAGTTCTTACGATTATATTGGTATAGCCCTGTGCCTCAAGCTGCCTTACGATAGCACTTCCTACCATGCCTCTGTGACCGGCAACATATATCTTCGCATTCTTTTCCATCATGGTATCTTAATCTCCCCTTATACGCTTACGGAATAGCCGGTACTTCCGTCGCTGTAGTAATCCTGCTGAAGGTTATAAACAGTCTTATCTGCAGCATCAGTATTTCCGATCTGAACTTCAATGAGCTTGAGCTCACTTCCGGCGATAACAGTATGACGAACCTGTCTGGGGATCTGAACGACATCACCGGTTCTGATGAATCTTTCTTCTTCGTTCATGATGACACGTCCCGTACCGCTCGCGACTATCCACAGCTCTCTTCTTCCGTCGTGGCTGTGATACTTCATACGGCTTCCCTCAGTAAGGGTTACGAGTATCGTAAGATTATCCTTCTCCTCATGGAGAACTGTATAGCTGCCCCAGTCCTTCTTAACTGTTAAGGGCTGCGGGTTCTCGGATACTGATCTAATTATCGTTTTATCTTCCATAGTTATAACCTTCCTAACAGTATATTATACCACGCCTGCTATCCCTTGAGATAATCGTAAACGGACTTGATACCTTCCTCTATACCCTTAAGCTTAACAGGGCTGAAGCCCATAATCCTGGAGTTATCGAGAATGATCTTTCTTACATCGACCGATCTTGCGGGCTTATATACGCAACTTACATTCGTGTCGATACTCTTAACTATCTCGATTATCCTGTTCTGCGAAGTGCCTGTAGCTGAGCTTATGTTAAATACATTCTCCTCGCCTTCGTATCCTGCAAGGTCACCTAACATAGTGCATACATCTTCAATATAGATATAGTCACGGATAATCTCACCGTCACCCCATACTTCAACAGGCTCACCTGCCAAAGTCTTTCTTATTACTGCATCGATAAAACCTACGCCCTTGTTATGATCCTGACCGGGACCGTAAGGATTGGAGATTCTTGCGATCATCATCTTAGACTTAGCCTGAATATCGAATACGCGCAGAGTGTTCTCGATACACAGCTTAACATTGCCGTAGTGGTTGATGGGACGTGCTGGCGCGCTCTCCTTGATCGGCTGCTCGCTCTGATCCCCGTAAACAGTTCCTCCGGAAGACAGGAAGATCAGCTTCGTGTCTGTCTCCTTAAGCATGTTGAACAGTTTGATCGTCTGGATAAAATCCCTTCCGTAACCCATCATGTACTTCTCGTTGGAGTTACCGGGATTGATCGTGGATAACGCGTGATAGATGATATCTTCGCCCTTGATAACATCAGCAAGGACATTATCGTCAAAGAAGTCTCCCATCACATAACTGACTCTGTCGTCAGGGAACGGAGGTTTTGCAATATCAAAGCTCGTCACCTTCCATCCTCTGTCAGCCAAAGACCTGCTAAGGTTAGAACCGATAAATCCGTTTCCGCCTATGATCAAAACGTTCAATACGCTCATTTTGCCTCTCCCGCTTTCCCCTTCTTTACTTGGGCTCGATTCTGAGCCACTCCTTACAGTATACACTGCCGTTATCAAAGCCGTTAAGAAGCGTCGTCGGACAGCATACGATCTTCTCCTTATTCTCGTTGAGCCATGCACCCCACCAGCTGAATGTACTGTTGGCGATGATGTTGTGCTTACACTTGCTCATGAGATACATATCAAGATATGACTTATCTCCCGTGTTGCCTTCAACTGCCACCGCACCTTCAAGACCCAACATCTCGATAGCTGCATGCACATCGTTCGAGAACACGAAGAACACAGGATTCTCTACCCTGTTCTTAATAACCTCAATACTGTTCTTGTAATACTCCGGAGTGCAGATATTTCCATACAGCTCCGACAGATTAAGATAGTCACCGAGACGAATATGTATCGAGACAGAATTGCAGCTTGTTATCTTCTTCTCCATCTGCTGAATATACTCTTCATCCGTTCCTCTGAAGTTGATGCTGTCTCTTACTACCCTCTCGCTATACGGCATATACTGCTCGCCAAGAAAACATCCGCCCATGACGTATCCCTTCTTTACCTCGAGCAGTTCCGGCGTAAACTTGTAGTCCTTTTCAAGATAAGTGGGACCTACCATGATCCTTCTTAAATATCTGTGGAGCTTATCTTCATTACCGTAGTATGCGTATTTTTCAGGACACATCTCAAGGTTGATACCAAGATGCGGCAGCTCAAGTTTACGTGCATCTGCCTTGCCGTCCTTAGGCTGGGCATTGCCGTACCAGCTCAAGTCTGCATATGCCTTGAGTCCTCTTGCCCTGTACTCGGTATAAAGACCGAACTGTGAGAGCTGATTGCCGAGTCCGCCCGTAAACTGAACGATAATCATGCGGCTCCTCCCTTATACTTGTAATACATCTTTTTGCAAAGGCCCGGGAAACACTTGGCAGCAAACACGATAAGCGAGTACTTGGTCCTGTCCGCGAAAGTTCCGCCGCAGCTGCTCCTTAAAGTCTTCTCGAGGCCGCGAAGTCTGTTCCTGTCCTGTTCACCCTTTATCTCAAGGCTTGCAAGCGCTTTCGAGAAATCGTGATACTTGCCGTTGCACCACTGCTTCTTCTCACGAAGCATAGGCCCGTAGTAAGCGTCCTTATTAAGATAATCGTACAGCTCGATATGCATCGGGATGTAGTTCATGGTGCTGTCCTGCGCGCCGTGGCGTCTCGTAAGCATAAGCACTTTATTAATAACGCCGACCCCGTAGCCGTAACGCTCGATATCCATCAGAAGCTTGATGTCACAGCACGGTCCTACTGCAGGATCAAAGATCAACTCATGCTCATGCAGTATCTTTCTTCTGTACATTATCGAGGGACATACAGTATGTGTTCCCTCCGCGAAATAAGCATCGAAAAGCTCACGTCCCGTGTATACTTTATACTCTTCTTCAAAAGCAAGCTTACCTTCATCAACACTTCCGTCATCGTGGAAATCTGTAGTAAGGCAGGACACACATCCCGCTTCAGGATGTGACTCAAGGAAACTGTATTCCTCCTCAAGCATGGAAGGCGTCATCTTATCATCGTCATGGAAAAGGACGATGTAATCACCTGTACTCATCTTGATAGCGGAATTGATGTTATTGATGCCTCCGATATTCTCGGGATGCTTAACATACTTTAGTCTCGGATCATCAAAAGACTTAACAACCTGCTCCGTATCATCTGTTGAGCAGTTGTCTACAACAGTCAAAGTGAAGTCCTTAAATGATGACGACAGAACACTGTCGATACTCTCACGAAGATACGCCGACCTGTTATAAGTCAGGATGAATACTTCAAGCGAACTCATTGATCTTGTTTATAACGTAATCGATTTCTTCATCAGTCATGCCATAGAACAACGGCAGTGACAGTTCTGTCTTACTGATCTGTTCAGCCAGAGGGAAATCGCCCTCCTTAAATCCCATATCCTTATAAGCACCCTGAAGATGCATCGGGATAGGATAATGCTTATTGGTACCGATACCTGCATCATTAAGGAACTTCTCGAGCTCGTCTCTTCTGTCACATCTGATAGCAAAGATATGCCAAACAGGATCAGCATAATCCGCAACAAAAGGAAGTATAACTTCGGGGTTCTTAATTCCCTCAAGGTACTTAGCCGCGATGGCTTTTCTTGCCTCATTCATACGGTCGAGATGAGGAAGCTTGGCAGACAGGAATGCAGCCTGCATCTCATCAAGTCTGCTGTTATTACCCTTATAGATGTGATGATATTTATAATCTGAACCGTAGTTGCCGTAAGCTCTGATCTTATCAGCGACATCCTTGTCGGAAGTAACGGCTGCACCGGCATCGCCTAATGCACCGAGGTTCTTTCCGGGATAGAAAGAGAATCCGGAAGCGATACCGAATGTACCAATCTTTCTTCCCTTATACGTCGCGCCGTGAGCCTGAGCACAGTCCTCGATAACCTTGAGTCCGTGCTTTTCCGCGATTTCCATGATGGGATCCATATCACAGGGCTGGCCGTAAAGATGAACCGGCATTATTGCCTTTGTCTTCTCCGTGACAGCAGCCTCGATCAAAGAAGGATCGATGTTATAAGTTCTGATATCAGGCTCAACGAAGACTACCTTCGCGCCTGTGTAAGTAACAGCGAGGGCTGTTGCTATATATGTGTTGGAAGGAACGATTACCTCATCTCCTTCTCCTATACCCAATGCCTTAAGAGCAAGAACGAGTGCATCAAGTCCGTTGCCGCAGCCGACGCAGTAAGGCATGCCGATATACTGGGCAAAAGCCTTCTCGAACTTCTCATCTTCCTGTCCTTCGATGTACCAGGAGTTAGTGTACACAGTCTCGAACGCACCTCTAAGGTCTGCGTCGAGTTCCTTTTCGAGAGGACGGAATGTGACGAACGGAATCTTCATGTTAACTCTCCTTAGCGGCGATGAACTTCTTGAATTCATCGTAGTTTCTTATGTAATCGGACTCGTCATAGTACTCGGAAGCGAGCACGAGAAGAACGGCGTCAGAAGTGAAGTCATACATCTCTCTCCACATGTCATTCTCGATGTAGAGTCCCTCGTTAGGCTTATCAAGAAGAACCTCAGCGGTCTCGTGTCCGTTGTCGAGATGGATCTTGCAGCTTCCGTGCACGCACAGCAGAACCTGCTTTAAGCACTTGTGTGCATGATGGCCTCTTACAACATCCGTGAGTGTATCGTAGATATAGTAAACGCGCTTTATATCAAAGGGGAGATCCTTCATTTCTTCAATCGCTACCAGCTGTCCTCTGTCATCTCCGTGCGGAGGGAATGTGTATTTCTTGATATCCATAACCGGTTTCCTTTAGTTAAGCTTCTCTTTCCTTATTACCTTGTTAAATGCCTTCTTTATAAATAACCCCGGGAAGTCACCCATAAGTGTCTTCTTGTTCTCAGAAGCTATTACCTGTCTGAAGGTTTTATCGCTAAATCTTATTATATACTGCTTTCTGAATTCAGTCGTGTCTGTGTCCTTTATCTGAACTTCGTACGAGTTCTTGTGTTCGGTCAGCGCACTCTTCAATTCCTGCTTAAACCTCTCAGGACTTATGAGTGAAGCCTTAAGCTCCTCACCGCGCTTTTGCCTATACTCCTCGTCATCAAGAAGCCTGTCTGCTTCAGCTACCAGTGATTCGACGTCATCATACTCGACGCTGTCCTGCATGCTTAAGATCTCTTTGTTCTCATCGTTGCTGCCTTCTTTACGAAGTGTAACCGGGACCTTCTTCGCATCTACTGCGAACTGCATCATGAGGCCTCCGATAAACGGGAAAGTGTTGAGATAGAACGTACACTTCTCCATAAGCTCGAACAGATCCTTACGCTCATCAATGCGGTATGCACGTCCGGGGAACTTATTCTGAAGTTTCTTTATCTCGCTGTCATCGCCCGTACCTGCATAGAGGAACACGAGGTCCTCATGCTTTGTCAAAAGCTTGTCGAGGATAACATAGTAGCGGTTCTGCGGATCGCCCAAAGTCTTGTAGACGGAGCCTCCGGAGAACACGATCTTCTTTCCTTGGGCATCAAAGGGAAGTCCTGCGAATTCCTGATCTCTGTGATAAGGATAGAAGGGCATTATTATCTCTTTTTCTTCCGGCACACCTCTGTACTTTACCGAGACACACGCGCCGTAATTTCTGAACTCGAGGTTATAGTCGAACACGTCCTTACCAAGCCAGAAAGCGTGGTCCGTAAGGTTGATCTTGAACCTCTCTACAATGCCTTCATATGCCTTGAACACAGCCATGCCCGCAGCGTCATCCGGCGTGGAATACAGGATAGCCTTCGCCGGCTTATACTTCTCGAAAAGCTCATGTATGTCCTTCACTTCCTGCTCACGGTTCTCGTAGGAAACATAATTCCAGATTACGTCTCCTCCCTCCACTGCTCTGTGAAGCTCGGGCTGAGTTTCCTTTGATTCTACCTTCGTTATATAGATCACCTTGTAACCCAATTCGGACAAGGCATGCATATAGACAAGTGCCAATGCTCTTACATCGAAGCCGAAGCTGTCGTAAAAGAGTATCGTGTTCTCATTCGTTTCTTCCTTGGTAAATCCCGGGTGTACGAGTGCGGATGAAATGTCTGTCAGGGTTTTCTCGAGATCGTCATCAACATAGAACTGATTCCATTCTTCAAGAATGAAGGAAGCCGCTGTCACAGCATCAAGAGCCTTGCGGTAATTCTCCTTCTTAACGGAAGAATCCGCGATACCCTTAAGCTTACCGATCATGTTCATGACCATTGACGTCTTCTGTTCTTCTGTCATTTATACCTCGAGCTTGCCGAACTTACCCTTACGGGCGTCGCGCTTTCCCATTCTCATAAACTTCAGCTTATTGATCTTGTCATCCTCAACCAGGATAGTCTTGAGCCATGTGGCGAACAGAAAATGTCTGTAAGGCTTTCTTGTCTGCGGATATGTCATCATTACATAAGTGCAGTTTCTGAAGATGTAGTACTTCCTTATCTTGCTGTGACCCATGGCTTCGAATTCTCTGCCGAACAACTTTCCTTTTATGGGAGAGCCGAGATTATGCTGCATCGTAAGATCAAGGACTCTTCTCATCCTGTAACCGCTTTGGGATGCGCGATAACAGAACTCGCGATCTACCTCATCGATAAACAGCTTCTCAAGGAATCCTCCGACCGCGATCGACTTCTCGACTTCCATTATCGATCCGGAAGTGATCAGCCACTCGGGGTTCTCATTATTGACGACCATGTCGTCATCCTTGTCTCCAGAATTATGAATGCCGATCTGAATGACCTTCTCTTCCTGTGTGAAGATCTCTTCGGCTCTGCTTAAGTATTCACTTAATGTGTTACCTGTAAAATACGAATCATCATCCATCGTCAGAAGGTACTTATACCCTCTTTCGGAAGCCGCATTAAGACCTACGTTCAAAGCAGCGGCAATACCCTTGTTGCCATGCATCGGGAAGACTTTGATGTTCTGTCCTACCGCATTAATCTTGTTAAGGACTTCCTCATTCGGAGTATCGGAATTATCAACAACAAACACTTCCTCAACAATAGGAGCATACGTGCTGATGTTCTTAGCGACGCTGTCATCGGGGTTATAAACGACTACACAGCAGGCGGCTTTCATCCTTCATTCTCCAGTCTTTGAGCCGCGTTCTTAACGGCTTCAAGATATGCCGTTCCGTTAACAGTATCAGGCTCGAGATACGCACCCTCACTCCACTCATTCCAAGCTGTGATGAACAGGAACTCACGGTCCTGCTTCTTGGAAATCTTAAGAAGCTGATACAGATACTCCTCGAACTTCGCGGGAGTCTGACCTTTGATGATGCGGGCCTTCTTGCCTCTTCTCGGAGTGTCGTCGAAGCCGACGATGCCGCTGTAGAAAGTGTTCTCCTTGTGGCAGTGCTTAGCAGAATAAAGTATGCTCTTCCACTCCTTGTCGTAGTCTGCAAGGCGAAGGTGAGGCTTCTTGTTTATCTTTCTTATGTAGACTTCCTCAAGTCCTTTTCGAAGGAGCTCGTGTGTGTCATTAAACTGGAAAGGCTCGTAGTAGAACCTGTAGTCGAGGCTGACGCCCTTCCATGTGCACTTACTCATGCACACGATACCGGGGAACCCTGCCTCCTTCGCAAGCTTATCCCAGTAAGCAGCCATGGCCTTGATGATATCGGGGTCTGCGTTCATTCTCATGAAGGAGAACACAGGCTTGCCGTCGATCTTTATGTAACGCTCATCCTTAAAGAAAGGCAGGAGCCAATCGAAATGCTTCTTCCACTCGTCTTCCCCGCCGTACTTAAGCTCGGCAAGGATCTCGGGACCGGACTTCTTCTCACCTTCAAAGGAAGGTGCCCAGTTGTTACCCTTAACGGCACTCCAGGAACGGATCCATGAAGTGTTGTCCCAGATAAACATATAGTGGATGTCAAACTCCTTGTGATCATGGAAGATGTTCGCAGGAGTCTCCATAAAATGCTGCTCAGACGAGAACCAATAATGGTAGATTCCGAAGCCGTAGATACCATATTCGTTAGCAAGCTTCACCTGTCTTGCGATATCCTCAGCCTTATCGAGGCTGTAGTAATACTCATCAGCAGGAACCCTCGGCTGAACGTGTCCTTCGTACTGAGGCTCGGCTTTCTTGACAGCAACCCAGTCTGTAAAACCCTCTCCCCACCACTTGTCGTTCTCGGGCATGCGGTGATACTGGGGAAGATAATTCGCTATGATCTTGGGACTTGTCATGCAGCCACCTCTTGAAGTTCTGTCTTATAGTTCTTATGAGATTCACGAAGATATATCTGCAGACAAGTTGAGACCAACGCGATCTGGACCCAGAACGGAGGTCTTAATACATTCTGATTAAGCTGCAGGATAACAAACTCGAAGAACAATGCGATAAGCATTGCATATACAGGCTCACGGTCTCTCTTGTCACCCGGTCTTCTCTTAGCCTTAAGATATCCGCCGATCGTAAGATCGTACAGATACTTAAAGAAGAAGAAAGCTCCGAAGATGCCGTAAGCTGCAAGTGCTTCGAGTGAGACGCACATGCTCGCGCCTCCGTTGTTGGCAACTGTATAAGTTCTGGACTTGTACTCGATGATACCTGCATCAATACCGCCCAAGCTGCATCCTAAGAAAGGACTGTCGAGGAAGAGTTCCCATGTGTCCTTGAAACCGGCTGTTCTTGCGTCAGCCGAATGCGATGTCGTGCCTCCGATACCAAGTCCGCTTAAATAATGCATAACGAACGGAACCTGGAACTCTACTGCGATGACGAAGAGAATGAGTGCGATGCCGACCATGATCGGCATGAGGGTAAACAGGATCCTGATAAGAGATGCTTTCTTGTGGATATAGATTCTCAAAGACATGACGCCTCTGTAGACGACATAGATCAACAGGATGAGAAGTCCCATTCTTGAAGTTGAGATAACAACAGCTCCGACATTAAGCAGAGTCGATATGATCAGATGGCTCTTTCTCATGCACATGTAGTTACGTCTTTCGAGAAGATACAGACAGAGAATGGAACCCATGATCATGTATGTCGCATAGAAGGAAGGCTCATAAGAGAAGCCGTTACTTCTGTGAAGATCGTTATACTGAGTAACGTAGAAATTAATGCCTACGAACTGCAGACCAAACTGCAGGAAGCCGACGATAGCAAGGGCGTTAAAGCACCAGATATACTTACCGACAAGCGACTGTATACTCTCCTGCTTACTAAGGAAATATGTGAATGCCAACACCTGCACGCAGTCGAACATAAGCCACAGATCATAACCTACGGCATTGAACAAAGTCTTCGAATTCACTATGCATATCGTGTTAAAGACTATGACTATCAACAGGTTATAGTACGGCGTCAGGATCTTTACATTACCGAACTTTATGATGCGAAGCAGAAAGAAGAACATTACCGCAAGCGATACGAGCTGGGATACTCTTACCGTCAGTCCTGCCACCTCGAACGCGAGTACAATATCACATGACGCAGTCAGGATACTGAACCATATAAGGGCATTGATTATCGATGATCCCTTATTGAAACGAACCAGTGTGAGATTCATTAAAGGCCCTCCACCAGTTCACGAATGTTGTTCTTGAAAGTTGCAAAAGTAAAGTTATCTACTACGCGCTTCTTAGCTTCCTCACCGTACTTCCTGCGAAGTCCCTCATCCTGCGAAAGAAGCTTCAGAGCCTCCGCATATGCCTTGCTGTCACCATTCGGGCACTCTATGCCGGTAACCTTATCAAGGCTTACATAGTTAACACCTGAACCCTCGATCGTAAACGTAACTGCAGGATGACCGAAGTACATTCCTTCAGCAAGGGCAAGTCCGAATGCTTCATTCTTCGTGATCGAAGGGAAGCAGAATATATCACATGTAAGAAGTCTCGCACGAAGCTCGACATCGCTTATAAGACCTAAGAACTTAACCTTATCATCTCCTGCAGCCTGTGCCTTAAGCTCGTCTGTAAGAGGTCCTTTACCGGTAATGCCGATGACGAAGTTGTCACCTAATTCCTTGGATGCTTCGATAAGGTACTTAAAGCCCTTGTATTCTACATGACGTCCTACTGCAAGGCAGACAGTCTTACCCTTATTCTCTTCACGAAGCTCCTCTGCCTTCTTAAGAACTTCCTCATCGACAGTAAGTCTGTTCTCGTTAATGCAGTTAGGTACAACTACGCATTTATCGGGAGCTGATGACAGCCAAGGGCTTCCCTCCACATAATTAGGGCTGGTCGCTACAAGCTTAGTGGAACGCTCGATAAGCCTCTTGTTCTGACCGTTGAACAGGATCTTTAAGAACTTCTGCTTAACGATATCAAGATGCCAGTATGTGATGAGCTTGATCTGAGGTCTGCTCTTAAGAAGCTTCAACAGATAATGCGTACCGAACGGATTCGGATAGTGGAGTATGACCACATCGGGAGCAAACTCATCGATAGCTTCCTTAAGCCTCTTTCCGTAAGTCATGGAAACAGACTGCGAAGAAATCTTCGCGAAGCACTTACAACGGATAACTCCGATGCCGTCAACTTCATCCCTCGAGTCCTTGGACTCCTTAGGTGTGCCATGGTCGAAAGCAAATATAAGCTGCTCGACACCGGGCACGTCCTTCAACGATACCACGATGTCACGGGCAATCTGCTCTGTCCCTCCTGAGAAGGGATAGTAGTATTTGGAAATATGTAAGACTTTAAGTCCCATTGCTTAGTCTGCGATGTATCCTGTTACAGGCTTGTCAGCGAGCATAATGAGCTTAAGCTCGTCTCTGATATCCTCGAACTTTGTCTCTCCGTACTTAACTTCAAGTACTACACCGTCAACCTCGAGCAGGAGCTTTCTTGCAAGAGGATTATCGATAAGGCTCGGAGCTGTATGGACTTTGCGGTCCTTGATTTTGTCCTTAAGACCCTTAACTGTATCTCCTGTACCGATGACAAGAATGGACTTGATATCAGAACCGTATACTGCAAGGTTTGCAGAAGCAGCCTCGACAGCATCGACATTACCCTCACCGAGTCTGCCGAGCTTACGCAGCCACTTATCAAACTTGCCGTGATGCTTATAAAGCTTCTTCTCTCCGTCTTTGACGGAACCAAGATCAAAGAGTGTAAATCTGTTTACGAGCTGAGACTTTGTAAGTGCAACGCCCGAGATAATGTACTTGATGATGAGGATAAGTGCATAGAACAGGAATGCAGCGAACAGTCCGATGGAACCATACTTGATACCTGTCTTAGCGCCTTCGAGAGGTGCATTGGGAAGCTTATGCATTGTATTAACGATAAGTCCGCCGTGCTGCTTCTGAAGGTTCTTCAAGCTCTTAACGTAGATCTCGAGATTCTCCTGAAGATCAACGAGCTGCTCACTCGTCTCTGTCTGGAGAAGCTGGATCTGATCGTCCTTGATCATGTTGAAGAAGTAGTTAACTACTGTTGTCTCATGTGCGCATATAGTCTCACCAGTAGCATCTCTGTAAGAATCAACCTCAGCAAGGATGTACTCAAGAAGGTTAAGCGCAGACTCTGCGGATGTACCTACAGTCTTGATTACGATGATGCCTACTCTGGAACCGTCTGCTGTAGAAACGGAGAAGTTTACATCGATATCTGTATCAACGCTCAAAGCAGAACCGGAACCTGTAGAAGGCGCACTGTTGTCAATGTTGCCGAATGTGATATCGGAGATAGTAACAGCTTCCTTAAGATACTTAACATCCATGCCGAGCTCCTCAGCATATTCGTCAAGATAGTTACCGTTCTTCAGGTAATCAACATAGGAAGCAATAAGAACATTGATAGCATTGCCAGGTGCTCCGTCCGGAACCGTGATCATGATATCAGCTTCTGCTGTAGGAACATACTGGGGAACAACGTTCATAAGAATGGAATCGTTGTAGTAGTCAGTAAGTGCCATGAGGTCACGTCTTGTCGTATAGATGATATCGTTCATGTTGTTGATACTGTCGAGAGTAGCAACCTCTTCGAGAATCTGCTGCTCTTCAGCTGTAAGTATCTCATTCTCAGGAAGCTCGATACCGTTCTTCTGAGCATATGTAGTGTTATCCTGCTTAGCGATCAAAGCGTCAGGATCATCAAGATATTCCTGATATGCAGCTGCAAGCTTGGCTGTCTTAATGCCGTCGAGGGCACCCATAACGCCTCCGAGCAGGATGCCTGCAGTCAGCATCAGGGCCAAAGCCTTTCTCCAATGAAGGAAACAATAAGTCAACATATCCTTGATGTTGATCTCGGTCTCGTCCTCATTGATAATGTAATTCATTTTCAGATTTGCGCTCATGATCGTCCTCCGAAGGGGGTATTATGCTTCTGACATTATACCATTCTTATTATTTATATATATAGGACTGCCTTGATGTAAAATAGTTGAAATATCGGCCGTTAATGCCAGCAAAGTTATGTTATATGATAACTCGAGCATATGATGCTCTATCACAAATGACAGTGCGATCACCGAAATAAATACCATTCCGTAGAACATCTTCTCCTTTGCCATCTTCATTCCGATGAGCGCATAAATAACGAAGAGTACCGCGAGAAGAATGATTCCGTACTTGAACAGATACTTGATATATGCCGAGTCATAGAAGACATACGCATAGTCTCTTACACCGCCGTTGGCATTGCCGTTCTCTGCAAAATTCGGTGCACCGAGAAGCTTATAGCCGTACAGATCCATTCCAGCCTTCCCCAGACTTAATCTGTACGACATGATGTGGTCAAGCTTGTACATAATGGCCTTGTTCGGATCATAAAGATACGTCATGACAAAAATAATAACGGCACACACGGGCATCAGAAGCCATGAGAAAAACGCCTTCACCTTGCCCGGCAGCTCGAGCTTCTTCTTACCCAAAAGCTTCATCACGAGCACAGCAAGCAGCATCATTACGGCTCCTGCCATATCTGCCCTTGCGGATGTCAGCATAAAAAACACAGCGAAAACCACCCCTGCCCCTGCAATCTCTACATAAGTCACCCTCTTCCACCTGAGGATAAGGTATGTGGCAATAAGATAGAAAACATGTGCGAAGCAGTCAGTAGGATAGATGATACCTAACGAGTGTCTCACACTTTCCTCCTCACCATAGTTGGTAAGGAAAGTGTAATCAGGTATGATGCCTGTCTGTGAACATACGAGAGCCAGAAGACTTATAAAGGTTCCCGTGAACAAATACAGTATTCCGATTCTCTTAAAAGAAACCTTGTATGCACCCGCTGTAAGCAGCGCAGCATCAAGCACGATAGTATCCGCTCTGCTAATAAAATAGAACAGACCAAGCCCAGCGAAAACCGCCAATGCAGCTGCCGTGGGAATTTTGATCTCATCCTTGTAAAGGAAGAGCCTGTACAGTGCGACGAAGCACAATATACCTCTTAAGACGCTGTAGATCGCTCCCGGAACGTCCATTGAGAAAGTCGTTGACTGAAGGTAGAAGAAGATCACATAACATGCGAAGCTTCCGAGGTACAAAGCCTCCGACAGAAGTCTTCCGTTAGTGAATGCTTTTCCAGGCAAGGTCACTTTGATCCCTTCATTCCTAATACTGTGCCTATGGTCTTAAAGAAGATCTTAAGATCGAGTCCAAGGCTGAAGTTTCTTATGTACTCATTATCAAGTCTGACTATCTCTTCGAAGTCCTTGATATCCGATCTTCCGGACACCTGCCACATACCGGTAAGACCCGGCTTCATAGCAAGTCTGCTCATATGATGACGCTTATAGTTCTCATACTCATCAAGCGTCGGAGGGCGCGTTCCGATAAGAGACATCTCGCCCTTTAAGATATTCCAGAACTGAGGGAACTCATCTATGCTGGCCTTTCTCATGAAGTTGCCGGCAGGAAAGATTCTGGGGTCGTTTTCCATCTTGAACATAAGGCCCTTCATCTCATTCTTTGACATGAGTTCCTTCTTACGCTCTTCCGCATCCATATACATAGAGCGGAACTTATACATAGTAAATGTCTTACCGTTCTTACCAACTCTGGTCTGCTTAAAGAATACGGGACCCGGAGCCTGGACCTTGATTATCGGAGTCAGGAAGATCGTAAGGATAGCCGTAAAGACAAGTCCTATGGCAGACAGAAGAATATCGAATATTCTCTTAACCAGAAGCTCACCCATCGTCGCACGGCTGATGGTCGATGTGATGACGGTATAATTGCCAACCTGATTCAATGTCGCGTTGTACATGTTGGGTGTCTCGAGATCCATCGCACGGTGGACTGTGATACCCATGTTGATAAATGCCGATGCGAGACGGCCGCCTGACTTAGTCAGCATGAACACGTCGTTGATCGGGTGAAGCTTGATGTAATCGAGCATCTCCTTCTGCTTGATTACAGGGATACCCATAAACTCGGCTTCGTTATAAGCATCGGTAAAGATGATGCCCTTGAAGTGATAGAAGCCGCTGTTATTCTGCTTCAGTGTTTCTACAAAAGTCTCTGCCGTATCTGTCTGTGCGACCAGCAAAACACCGGAAGAATCGCTGCCGTCGAGGAACTTGATTCTTAATATCTGCTTCCTGAAAGTTCTAAGAAGCATCATTATGGCTATATCGAATACGAAGAAATATCCGATCATCAAACGGGAATAGATAGCTGATACCTTGATCACATACAAGAACGTGAACAGGGTAAACAGTATCTCTGAATTGATGATAACTACAGACCAGAATTCTTTAAGATGCGTTCTCTTTACGATACCTGTATGAGGTCCCGTAAAGAGCATGAACACCAGATATGCAAGTATAACGACTACATTTACAAGTCTGAACGCCTTCGAATCATCGCCGGCGCTGTTAGTGATAATACGGACAAAGTCAGCAAGACCATATCTCGTAATTATTGCCAGCACAAAAGCAATCTCTATGCTGAAGAGATCAATAAAAATGAAATCAAGATGTTTGATTCTTGAATCTGCCTTGGCGTCCATCAGACGGTCTTATACCTCAACAGACATTATCTCGATAACAACAGGCTCAAGAGGCTTGTCGTTATAATCCGTCTTAACGGAAGCTACCTTATCGACTACCTCGATACCCTCGATAACCTTACCGAAAGCTGCATACTGACCGTCAAGATGAGGAGCATCCTCATGCATGATAAAGAACTGTGATCCTGCAGAATCAGGCATCATGGATCTTGCCATGGACAGAACGCCTCTTGTATGGATGAGGCTGTTAGGTACACCGTTAGCTGCGAACTCACCCTTGATGGAATAGCCGGGACCGCCCATGCCTGTACCCTCGGGATCGCCACCCTGGATCATGAAGCCCGGAATGATTCTGTGGAATGTAAGTCCGTTATAGAAACCGGAACCTGCGAGCTTAACGAAGTTCTCAACTGTGATAGGAGCAACATCAGGATAAAGCTCAGCCTTGATATCACCCATGTCCTTGATCTTGATTGTTACGATAGGATTTGCCATTGTTATTACCTCTTATTCTTTCTGTATCCTCTTAAGATGTCATCTCTGATCTGCCAGAGCTTAGGTGACAGATCCACATAGTAGTTATGCGGGTTCTCGAATCTCTTTACCGCATCCCACAATGTATCGAGCTGCTTTGTGCAGTAGTTTCTGATCTCGCTGATGCTCGGTCTGTCATAAACGAGTTCACCGTTTCTGAAGATCTCAACAAGGATCTTCTTAGTTGTATAGTTAGTAAGTGTCTTAGCCTTCCATGTCTCGACAGGATCGAAGATCTCATAAGGCTCACCGTCAGGAATAGGCTCACCCTTAACAAACAGAACGTCCGCAAGAGCCTTGCCCGTATCCTTATCATAGAATCTTACTATCTCCTTATCACAAGGAGTTGTAACCTTGGCTGTAGTCTCAGATATCTTCATCTTAGGGATGACATTGCCGTTCTCATCTTCAACTGCAGCGATCTTATATACGCCGCCGAATACCGGTTCTGCCTTGGATGTGATAAGTCTCTCGCCAACACCGAAGGAATCGATGCATGCACCCTGTGAGATGAGGTCTCTGATAAGATACTCATCAAGGGCATTGGATACTGTGATCTTACAGTCTGTAAGTCCTGCTTCATCAAGCATCTTTCTTGCCTTCTGAGTCATGTATGTCAGGTCACCTGAATCGATTCTTATGCCGAGAAGTCTCTTGCCCATAGGCTCAAGAACCTCGTGTGCACATCTGATCGCATTAGGAATACCCGACTTCAATACATCGTATGTATCTACGAGCAGCAGGCACTTATCGGGATAAGACTCTGCATATGCCTTAAATGCCTCGAACTCATCGTCGTAGAGCATAACCCATGAGTGAGCCATTGTACCTGACAAAGGAATGTCGAACTGCTGTCCGCAGATCGTACAGGATGTTCCTGCCGCACCTGCGATATAAGCTGCACGTGCGCCCAGTACAGAAGCATCAAAGCCCTGTGCTCTTCTTGCACCGAACTCCATAATGGGACGGCCTTCAGCAGCACGTACGATTCTTGCAGTCTTAGTCGCGATCAATGTCTGGTGATTGATCGTGCAAAGGAGAGCCGTCTCGAGAAGCTGTGCCTGCAATGCAGGTCCTCTAACCTTGATAAGAGGCTCTCTGGGGAATATAGGAGTACCTTCAGGTACAGCCCAGACATCGCATGTGAACTTGAAGTTTCTCAAGTAATCGATGAACTTGTCATCAAAGCCGTAACCGCTTAAGAACTTGAGATCCTCTTCCGTGAAATGCAGATTAGCAAGGTAATCGATTACCTGCTCAAGACCTGCCATGATGGCATATCCGCCCTGCTCCGGAACACTTCTGAAGAATGCATCAAAGTATACGATCTTATCTGCCTTACCATCATCAAGATAACCCTTGCCCATGGTAAGCTCATAGAAATCGGTTAACATCGTCATGTTAGTTCTATTACTCCAGCCGTCCATATGCGACCTCCTTATGATGCTCACAAAAAGCTCCGGGGGAGTTCCCCCCGGAGCCTTAATTATACCATTCTTTAGGTATCTGATTAATAGCCTGTTAGCTTAAGTCTTAATGATCTCCTTAACGGATGTTGCAAGTCCTGCAACGCCCTGAAGCTCTGAAGGGATGATGATCTTTGTTGCCTGACCGTTAGCGATCTTCTCCATAGCCTCGAGGGAACGGATCTTAACGAGTCCGTCGTCTGCCTGAACATCCTTGATCATCTGCAGACCCTGAGCCTTAGCTTCATTGATCTTGAGGATAGCCTCTGCCTGACCTTCTGCCTCACGGATAGCAGCCTCTTTACGAGCTTCTGCACGAAGGATAGCGGACATCTTCTCACCCTCTGCCTCACGAATTGCAGCTTCCTTCTTACCTTCAGCAATGAGGATAGCCTCTCTCTTCTCTCGCTCAGCCTTCATCTGCTTCTCCATCGCCATCTGGATTTCCTTAGGCGGGATGATGTTCTTAAGCTCTACTCTGTTAACCTTGATACCCCAACGATCTGTCTCGTCATCGAGGATCTCTCTCATCTTTGTGTTGATGATGTCACGGGATGTGAGTGTCTGGTCGAGCTCGAGTTCACCGATGATGTTACGAAGTGTTGTAGCAGAAAGGTTCTCAATAGCAAGGATAGGACGCTCGATACCGTATGTATAGAGCTTAGGATCGAGTACCTGATAGAAAACAATGGTATCGATCTGCATTGTAACGTTATCCTTTGTGATAACGGCCTGAGGAGCAAAGTCTGCAACCTTCTCCTTAAGGGAGATCCTCTTGGCAACCTTATCGATGAAAGGGACCTTCATATGGAATCCCGTATCGAATGTAGCCTTGTAAGTACCGAAACGCTCGATGATATGCGTTGTTGCCTGAGGAACGATATCGATCGACAGTACTGCCAAAATGATAAATACGACTGCAATTGTAATGATTACTCCAACCATTGTTTAAGCCTCCTTGATTTCCTCGACCAGGAGCTTTACGCCCTCAGTCTTGATTACCTTAACCTTAGCGCCCTCGGGGATGACCTTGTTCGGGTCGGATGTCTTGGCGCTCCAGACATCTCCTCTTACCTTAACCTGGCCCTTGGACTCGAGTGTGTTGATCTCTTTGACAACAACCGCCTCTTCTCCAAAGAGTCTGTCGGCATTCGTCGCATTCTCCTTCTTCGCATGACGCGCGTCGAGCTGGGGTTTGATCCACTTAAGACATATAAAGAAGCATACGATCGATACTATCACCATGACTGCAATCTGGATGCCGACATTAGCGCCGAAGTATGCGCATATTGCTGCCGCTAAGCTTCCGACTGCACACCACACGGTGGTAAGTCCCAATGTGATGCCTTCGATCACGATGAATACCACCATAAGTATAAGCCATAAAATCCACATTTCCATGACATTTCCCTCCCTTTCCATCAGAGTTATCCCAATTATAGTCAGTGGAATATGGTGATTCAATGAATTCAGACCTGATTTAAACAAGTCTTAAACTTTACTTATTTTGCTTAATATTTTCCCAATCGTAGAAGACTTCTTCAAGTGTCAGTCCCTCGGGAGGCAAGGTCTTGCCGGCACGCTCACGGTCGCACGATTCTATGACAGCAGACACGTCTTCTACAGCGATCTTTCCCTGTCCCACATAGAGCAGAGTTCCTGCGATTATCCTTACCATGTTATAAAGGAATGCTTCGCCCACGACTTCGATCTCTATGAGACCTTCTTCAGAGCTTCTTACCTCAACATGATTAAGCTTACGCACTGTAGTATTCTGTGAACCACCCACGGCACAAAAGGCAGCGAAGTCATGCTCCCCCTCGAAAAGCGGAGCAGCTTTCTTCATCGCCTCTACATCGAGCTTACCCGTAACAAAATGCGAGTAACGCGAAAGCAACGGGTGCCTTACACGGTCATAAACTATGCGGTATATATAACGCTTCCCTTGAGAATCAAAACGTGCATTAAACTCATCACACACATCATAAGCTTCAACCACAGCAACGTCTTCAGGAAGCAGTGCGTTGCAGGCCAAAGGAAGCTTCTCTACAGGAATATCAAACGGGACCTTCGCGGAACAGACGAGACCGCGCGCATGTACGCCGGCGTCCGTCCGGGAAGATCCCGTGACTTTTATCTCTTCTTTATAAAGTGTTGTGAGCGCCCTTTGTATCTCCTCCTGAACGGACCTGCCGTTGTCTTGGATCTGCCAGCCGACAAAATCAGTTCCGTCGAATTCGATTACGAGCGCGACAGCAGGCATGAATTATCAGCAGGCTGTGCCGTCGAGCTTCTTGTCGAAGCAGTTCATGCCCATCATGGCAGCACCGACGATACCTGCGTCGTTACCCATCTGAGCAAGAGCGATTCTTGTCTTCTTAACGCCGGGGCCGAAGAACGGACGGCTCATTGTCTTCTCCTGCAAAGGTACGAGGAGAGGATCGCCTTCATTACATACGCCGCCGCCTACAACGAGAACCTCAGGCATGAATGTGTTGATAGCATTTGCAAGACCGTCAGCAAGATAGTCTGTATACTGGTCGATAACGCCGTCAGCTGCAGCATCACCCATTCTCTGTGCGATGAATGCAACCTTACCGTTTACCTTACCGAGATCCTTGATAACGTCGTTAAGCTTGGAATCAGGATTTGCCTCAGCAGCTTCCTTTGTCATTCTTACGAGAGCGGAAGCAGAAGCATAAGCCTCAAAGCATCCCTTACGTCCGCATGTGCACTGCTCACCGCCACTTACGAGTACTGTATGACCGAACTCGGAACCAGCCTGGTTGAATCCGGAGTAGATAGCGCCGTCGATGATAACACCGGCGCCTACGCCTGTACCAAGTGTGATAGTAACGGAATCCTTAACGCCCTTAGCAGCACCTGCAACAGCCTCAGCCATAGCAGCACAGTTAGCGTCGTTATCAATATATACAGGGAGATCGATGACTTCTCTGATGACCTTTCTCATCGGAGCATTGTTGAAAGGAAGGTTCTTCGCATATACAAGAAGACCTGCCTTGTTGTCGGGTGTTCCGGGAGAGCCGATACCTATAGCGGAAATATCTTCCTTCTTAAGGCCCGCCTCAGCGATTACCTGAACAGCAAGATTACCCATATCGCGGAAGATATCCTCGCAGGGTCTGTCTGCATTAGTCTTAATGCTGGACTTGTTCAACATCTTGCCCTGATCGTCTACGATACCAGCCTTGATATTTGTTCCGCCCAGATCGATACCAACATAATATGCCATCTGATGATTCTCCTTCGTAAAGCTTATTAGCTTCGTAATTTTATCACATTTTTCTGATGTAGAATATGCCGTCTTTATTTAAAATAAATATCCGTGCCGATGAGAAGTGCAGCTCCTGCCATGAACAGAATGAACACAACTACATCTGTCCCCTTTATCTTGAGAGGGTTAAGTTTTGTCCTGTTATTTCCGCCTCTGTAGCATCTGGCATCCATGGCGATCGCGAGGTCTTCAGCGCGCTTGAAAGATGATACGAACAACGGGATCAATACAGTAATGTATCCTTTAAGTCTTGCAAACACAGAGCCCGTATCATAGTTAGCGCCGCGGCTTTCCTGAGCCTTCATGATCTTATCCGTCTCCTCTATCAGGGTAGGGATAAATCTTAAAGCGATAGACATCATCATGGAAGCTTCATGTACCGGAACCTTGAACACCTTAAGAGGAGACATCAGTGACTCGAGTCCGTCTGCGATCTTAAGAGGCGTCGTGGTAAGTGTCAGGAAAACTGATGTGGTAAGTATCAGGAACACAAGTCTTAACGACATAAGTATAGCCCTTGATACTCCGACATCTGTGATGGTGATAAACCTCCACGTCCAAAGCACCTCACCCTGTTTGATAGTAAGAATATTCAGCACTAACACAAACAGCGCAAGAGGGATTATCGGCTTTAGTGTAGACCACGTTACATCCAGCGGAATCTTTGCCACTATTAGCTGGATCATCGTAAGTATAAAGAGTATAAGCAGAGCATGAGGAGTCCCGATGACAAACACCGAGATCAGATACACAAGATAGAGAATTATCTTGAGGCGCGGATCCGTATCATGCAGAACCGATCCTGTATCAACGAAACGTCCGAGGCTGATATCACTTAACATGAGAGCACACCTCGTATTATGGACGCCGCTTCGCGGGCAGGATCACTGCACGGAGGCATCATCATAAACCCCGGATTATCCTTAATGAGCTTCTCCTTTACCTTAGAAGAGAAACCATAAAGTACCGGCATCGACAGCCCGAGCTCGTTTGCCTTCTGCTCACTCTCGAAAAGCTCCGCAGCGGTACCTTCCGCCACTTTCTTTCCTTCCTTGATACATACGATCCTGTCAGCATATCTCGCGGCTTCATCCATATTGTGGGAAACAATGATGACCGTTGTTCCTACTTCACGAAGGGCACTTATGGTCTCAAACATCTCTTTGCGACCCAGAGGGTCAAGTCCTGCTGCAGGCTCATCAAGAACGAGTACCTGCGGTTTCATAACAAGAACTCCCGCGAGTGCTGCTCTTCTTTTCTGACCTCCGGATAACTCAAGAGGGCTCTTATCAAGAACCTCTTCAGGCAGACCTGAGATTATGGCAGCTCCCCTTATTCTGGACTCGATATTAACGTCAGGAGCGCCCATGTTCATGAGGCCGTAAGCGATGTCTTTTCTTACAGTCTCTTCAAATAACTGGTATTCAGGATATTGGAAAACAAGACCGACACTTTGTCTGATCTTGGCTATGTCTTTCTTATTTGATGTAGTAAGCACACTGCCGTCATCGTTAATGAATCTGATAGTACCCGACTGCGGTCTTACTATTCCGTTAAGGTGAGATATCAATGTTGTCTTGCCGCATCCGCTCTTACCGACGATAGCCAGTATCTCACCGGCATACACATCAAGATCGATGTGTTCGATGGCATAAGTCTTACCCGAATCATAAGAATAAGACAGATCCGATATCTCGAGGATCTTCCTGTTAAACTCACGAACGGGCGGCTGCTTTACTTTAGGAACTGAAGTTGCTTTCTTGGCAAAACTAACAGCTGAATCAATTAAGGTCTTCTCATCCTTGATGTCTTCTTCTCTTACGACCTGTCCTGCTGCTTCAGCGATCTCATATACGAGACTGATATCCGAAGGCATCTCAAGACCTGCATCATTGATAACATCAGGTTTTGAGAAAATCTCAGAAGGAGTTCCCTGTGCTGTTACCTTGCCTTCTTTAACAACAAATATCTTCTCGCATCTTGCTGCTTCATTCATGTCGTGAGTAATGGTAAGGACTGTTATAGCCTTCTCACGATTAAGCTTCTCGACAAGCGCTAAGAATTCATCGCGGCTTACAGGGTCGAGCATCGCAGTAGACTCATCAAGTATGAGAACTTCCGGTCTCATGGCAAGAGCACCCGCTATAGCGAGTTTCTGTTTCTGACCACCGGACAAAGATGCAGCCTCACGCTTACGAAGGTCATAGAGACCTACGTACTTTAAAGCCTCATCTACTCTCTGTCTTAACTCAGGATTGGGAATACCGAGATTCTCGGGACCGAATGCCACGTCTTCTTCTACTACCGTTCCGACTATCTGGTTATCGGGATTCTGGAAGACGTATGCGCATCTTTCCCTTATCGAATAAATATCCGTCTCATCTGACGCGACACATCCGAGAACACATACAGAACCTTCATCAGGTAATTCGAGAACATCGATAAGCTTCGCAAGTGTGGACTTACCGGAACCGTTCGGTCCCAGCACCGCGCAGTATGAGCCTGTTTTTACATCAAGACTGATACCGTCCAGAGCCTTCGTTGATGTGCTCTGACCTTCATCTGTCTTATATGCGAAGCTTACGCTCTTAACACTTATCGCGTCTGCCATCTGTTCCCTTCAGTTCTAGATAATAAAAAACGGGGACTGCATTGCAGCCCCGTTAAATCCGTTAACTACTTCTTGTTGCAGATCTTGTAGATCAAACGAACTCGAGGATAGCCATCTCAGAGCCGTCACCGCGTCTAGCGCCGATTCTGATTACACGTGTGTAACCACCGACTCTTCCCTCATACTTGGGAGCGATCTCGTCGAACATCTTGTTGACGGGATTGATAGTGTTGCCCTCAGCATCGTGGCTCTTCATAAGCCAGTATGTCATGTTCTTTCTTGCTGCAAGTCTTGAAGCGGAATCAACCTGAACAGTCTTTGTCTTAACCTCACGGTCAACTGTATCGTACTTGTTTCCGTTCTTGGATGTCTTTGTAACAAGAACCTTGTTGCCCTTACCGTCAAGCTTTGCAGCTGAAACAGTAACATCCTTTGTTGTGAAGTTGTCCTTCTCCTTGATAGCGTCTGCTACGAGGCTGTCAACGATGGAGCTGACTTCCTTAGCACGAGCAACTGTAGTCTCTACTCTGCCGTTGATTACCAATGCAGTAGAAAGGCTGCGAAGGATCGCGAGCTTCTGATCTGACGGACGGCCAAGCTTTCTATTAATTGCCATATGTCAATATCCTCCTGATGTACTCTTATACATCTGCATCCGCCAGATGCAGACCCATATCGGAAAGCTTCGCGATGACTTCGTCAAGCGACTTCTTTCCGAGATTTCTGACCTTGATCATCTCGTCCTCAGACTTGCTGATGAGATCGCCAACTGTGTTGATGGCAGCTCTCTTCAAGCAGTTGTATGTACGAACTGAGAAATCGAGGTCTTCGATAGCTCTGTTAAGCTCGGAATTCTTCTCCGTCTTAGGCTCAACTGTCTTGAAACTGATACCGCTGTCCGTATCTGTCAAAGCCTTGAAAAGGCTCAAGTGTGTGATAAGGATGTCAGCTGCAGAAGAGAAAGCCTCGTCTACTGCGATAGTACCGTCTGTCCATACCTCGAGGGTAAGGCTGTCGTAGTCTGTTCTAGCTCCGACACGAGTATTCTCAACAACGAAGTTTGCCTTCTTAATAGGTGTGAAGATGGAATCGATAGCGATGATGCCGATTGCCTGGCCTTCAACCTTATTCTGCTCTGCGGTGTTATATCCGCGGCCCTTGCTGATAGTCAGTTCCATGAACACCTTAGCGGTTCCGTTAAGATGTGCGATAACAAGATCAGGATTAACGATCTCGATCTCGTCGTCGTGAACGATGTCACCTGCCTTGAGCTCGCCTGTCTTGCCCTCAGGTACGCTGATGCATACTGTCTTGGGGGAATCGCTGTGGAGCTTAACGCGGATATCCTTGATGTTAAGGATGATCTCTGTCATGTCCTCGATGATTCCGGGAACAGTTGTGAACTCGTGGTAGATATTATCGATCTTGATCGCCGTTACAGCAGCACCGGTAAGAGAAGAAAGCAGAACTCTGCGCAGGGAGTTACCCAGCGTTGTGCCGTATCCACGCTCGAGAGGTGATACGACGTACTTGCCGTAGGAACCGTCCTCGCTTGTTTCTTTACATTCAATGGTAGGCTGTAAAATATCGTTCATTGTTTTTCCTCCGTTTTACAGGCTTATTACTTGCTGTACAACTCGACGATTGCGACTGCGTTTACAGGAACATCGATCTGCTCTGCTGTAGGGATTGCATTTACCTTACCAGAGAACTTCTCGTGATCTGCAGAGAGCCACTCGGGAACAGCGATAACGTCTGTTCTCTCGATGATTTCCTTGAATCTGGGAGAAGACTTAGCGCCTTCCTTAACCTCGATTGTGTCACCGACACTTACGCGGTAAGAAGGGATGTTAACTGTCTTGCCATTAACAAGAATGTTTCTGTGGCTGATGATCTGCTTAGCCTCGTCTCTTGTTCTGGCATAACCCATTCTGAAGAGGACGTTATCAAGTCTTGTCTCGAGGAGGATCATGAGGTTCTCACCGACTGTGCCGTAGTGAAGCTTCTGTGCCTTCTCGAAATAGTTTCTGAAGGGCTTCTCAAGAACGCCGTAGATGAACTTAGCCTTCTGCTTTTCCTTGAGCTGTGCGCCGTACTCGGAAACCTTCTTAGGTCTTGCGTTTCTGTTTCTGTTTGATTTCTTGTCGATACCAAGAACTGCAGGCTCTATACCAAGGGATCTGCACTTCTTGAGGACAGGTGTCATATCTCTAGCCATAATCAATTACCCTCTTTCGTATTAAACTCTGCGACGCTTGGGAGGACGGCAGCCGTTATGAGGAACGGGTGTAACGTCCTTGATCATCGTAATCTCAAGACCAGCAGTAGCGAGTGCTCTTACAGCAGACTCACGACCTGCACCGGGTCCCTTGACATAAACCTCTACAGTCTTCATACCGTGATCAACTGCCTTCTTAGCAGCATCCTCGGCAGCGATCTGTGCCGCAAAAGCTGTACCCTTACGGGAACCTCTCATGTTCTGCATTCCTGCAGAAGACCAGGAAATAGCATTTCCTGCCTTATCAGTAATTGTAATGATGGTATTGTTAAAAGTAGCGTGAATGTGAGCTGCACCTTCAACGATGTTCTTGCGCTCACGTCTCTTGGGTCTGCTGACCGTTTTATTATTAGCCATTTATCTTGCCTCCCCTTACTTCTTCTTACCTGCGACAGTATGCTTAGGACCCTTACGAGTTCTTGCATTTGTCTTTGTACGCTGGCCTCTAACGGGAAGGCCCATTCTGTGACGACGGCCTCTGTAGCAGTTGATATCTGTAAGACGCTTAATGTCTCCAGCAACCTGTCTCTTGAGGTCACCCTCTACTGTAATGTTCTCGCGTTCGATCGTCTCACGGATCTTAGCGACTTCATCCTCTGTAAGATCTTTAACCCTGGTGTCAGGATTCAATCCAGCACTCTTGATGATGTTGGATGCGCTTGTCGTACCAATGCCGTAGATGTAAGTGAGAGCAATCTCAATTCTCTTATCATTCGGCAGATCAACACCGGCAATACGAGCCATTTTCTTTCCTCCGTTTAGGTGTAATTTGAATTATCATACGACACGCTGCAGGGAATTCTCTTTACAGGGAACAGCCGCCCCCACTTTACGTGTTATAAGCATTAATTCTTCTTTAGTTCTTTTGTTGTTCGCGGTAAGAGCAGTTCCGCGTGAGCGACTCGACAGGGCTAAATCTGTCTGCAGTCGGATCTTGTTCTTATCCCTGCACCTGCTTGTGCTTAGGATCGGAACAAATGATCATGACTTTGCCATGACGGCGAATTACCTTGCACTTCTCGCACATAGGCTTAACCGACGGTCTGACTTTCATCTTCTTCCTCCTCCTGCATTTTATGCTACATAAACAATGCGCTTTTACGCGCACGCTAATATATTCTATCAGCTTTTTTCTGTATTGCAAGAAGATTTTTCCTGTTTTTTACGATTTTTGTTATGCCCGCGAGCATTACAGTCACTATTAAGGTAAAGATCAAAAACACAAGCACATAGACTGCTTTGTTTTCTATGCTCATATACTGTTTCATAACAGCCAGTACCGACTCGTGTCCGATATAGATCTCATATGACAATCCGCCCGCTTTTCCAATAACGGTTTTTACCGTCCTGATCCTGCCTGCCTTGAGTATCAGCGTAAAAACGATGAGAAGCAGACAGCTTAAAGGCAGATATATCAGATACAGAAAATCATACGGCTTAAGATAGTAATTCTCTATATACAGGATCAATACATCCAGAAAGACCAGGATCATGATCCCTGCTGCCAGAATATGCTTTGGGGTTAGTCCCCTCACCAGGACGCTTTTCTGATCTTCAAAACCTTTCTGAGCGATTATTGTCCCAAGAATAAAGACCGGGATCCTGTCCTTGGCCATATCAAACCTGCTATGTTCCATGCCGGGCAGAAAGTGACTTGCAATACACAGTATCAGAACAGCTGCGAAGACAATCCGCTTTTTATTAAGCGTATCCGTATGTTTGAAATATAATGGGAACAAAGCATACAGAACAATTATAAATACCGGATACCACAGGAACTGGTCCCCGCTGACATAGAAATCAATCATAAACAGCTTCATAATCAATGTCTTAACATCAACAGCTGAAGTGCATATATATGTCACAGTATAAAAAAGTATTAATCCGGTCCAGTAAGCCGGGATTATCCTTAATAATCTCTTGGTATAAAATGACACGGCGTTCGGATCCTTCCTCATTGAATAGAACAAACCGAATCCCGACATAAATAGAAATATATCAACTCCGATATTAAACATATCGAAGAAGAACGAAGCCGTCCTGGATATGAACGATACGATCTGAACACCTTCACTAAGCACATTATTCAAATGAAAGATGCAGATCAAAACAATAGCAATTCCGTAGATTCCGTTACGTTGATTGCTCAGATCTCTAATCGATAATACCGTCTTCCTTCTATCCGTCATCATCTGTCCTTTTTCATTGCAGATGTCTAATTTTGTCGCAAATCATCTTCAGAAGGATTGACGAAGCCAATGCAAACACCGTGGTTACGACAATTCCCAAAGCCGTATTAAATCTTCCGACAAAAGTACGGGTGATCAAAAACTCCGTAAGCATACCGTGCAGCAGATAGATCTGCAACGACAGTTTACCGAGACCGTTAAATATTTTTACGACGAGGTTGTTGCTCTTACACTTTGTAAATATAAAAGCCGTTATTACGGTAATACATACGGACCACGGCAAAAGAACAAACCTGTAATGCCTTCCGGCAGGGATAGTAAGAAGGATCGATGCCATCGCACCTATTACAAAATACAAAACCTTTTCGGACTTGATGCTGATCCCGCCGTATTTAACTCTCTTAGCAATCAAAGCGCCTGCTATGAACATGGGAATCCTTTCGAGAGCGATGGCTTTCTCCCAATAAAACTCATCAACGAAACAGGAAAGTATTATCTCAACAGCGATAATCGAGATGATCAGTATAACCGTACCCGTATCGGATCTCTTTATAATCTTATGGATAACAGGATAAAAAATATACAGGACCACGATTATTGCATAGAACCAGAACAGAGTAGTATCCGACATCCAGTACCCGGCAGTCGTAATGTACTTTATAAACCACAACACACCGGTCCCGAACAGGACTGCATACAGCGCACATGACAGAAAATATTCGGGATATATCCTCATGAAGCGTTTCTTGATATAAGCCGGTAACGAAAAGCCTTTATCAACCGAATAAAATAAACCGAATCCGGACAGAAGCATAAACATATCTGCACCGGATTCGAACATATAAAATAAAATATCACTTCCCAGCAACTCGAAGTTCTGGAATATGTGAAGAAGCATTACATTTAAAGTAGCAAGTCCCATCAGCGGAGTGCGGAACTTGCTTATCGCCTCAAAGAAAAAGGCTGATGACTTTAATTCTTGCCTCTCCATGTAATTCTTCCCTTGGAAAGATCATAAGGTGACAGTTCCATTGTTACCTTATCACCGGGCAGAATCTTGATGTAGTTCTGACGAAGCTTACCGGAGATGTAAGCTGTAACTACATAACCGTTGTCGAGCTTTACCTTGAACGTAGCGTTCTTCAAAGCTTCTTCAACAATACCCTCAACTTCAATAACGTCTTCCTTAGCCATTAAGTCCCTCCTCATAAGTAGTCATCTCGGGTCCGTTATCCGTTATTATAACCGTATTTTCATAATGTGCAGTAGGTAATCCGTCAGCGGAGCATACAGCCCATCCGTCGTGACCTAACACAACATTACGTTTTCCCATATTGATCATGGGCTCTATGCAGAAAGCCATACCCTTCTGGATCCTTGCTCCTCTTCCGGCCTTGCCGTAGTTAGGAACATCGGGCTCTTGGTGCATCTGCCTTCCAATACCATGGCCTGTAAGTTCTCTTACAACGCCATAGCCATATCCTTCTGCACAAGCCTGAACTGCAGCGCTGACATCGCCGATGCGGTTGCCTATCTGCGCCTTCTTAAGGCCTTCGAAAAAGCATTCCTTCGTTCTGTCTACAAGAAGACGTGTCTCCTCTTTTACATCACCAACAAGGAAAGTTCTTGCAGCGTCTCCCATAAAGCCGTTAAGCTCAGCTACTACGTCGCAAGTAACTATATCACCATCCTTAAGGATAACCCTGTCGGAAGGGATTCCGTGAACGACGACATCGTTAATTGAAGTGCAGATAGCTGCCGGGAACGGAGGCTCGCCGTATCCTACACAGGGGCAGGAACCGCCCGCTTCCTTTATGATCAGCTGCGCCAGATCATCGAGCTGTTTAGTGGATACGCCGGGCTTGATAGCCTTACGAAGTTCGCTTAAGACTACTGCCGTAAGTTTACCGGCCTTACGCATCAGATCGAGTTCATAATCAGATAATAACTCAACCATAAAGAACCACCTTCTATCAGATAAGGCCCTTGACCTTAAGACCTTCCTCGATCTGCTTCAGGCAGTCTTCGGAAGACTTACCGTTATCGCCTTCTACGATAAGGCCTCTGCCCTCATAGAAATCGATAAGCGGCTTTGTGTTCTTGTAATAAGTCTCAAGTCTTGCTGCAACAGTCTCAGGAACATCGTCTGCTCTCTGAATTACCTTGCCGCCGCACTCGTCACATACGCCTTCAACCTTTGTAGGCTTGAAACGTACGTTATATGAAGCACCGCACTTCTCGCATACGCGTCTTGAAGATACACGGTCCTTGATGATCTCGTCGTCAACTACGATGGACAGAACAGCATCGATTGAAGAACCGTTCTTTGCAAGGATCTCGTCGAGAGCTTCTGCCTGAGCAAGAGTTCTCGGGAAACCGTCGAGGATGTAACCGTTCTTTGTGTCATCCTGAGAAAGTCTGTCTTCTACCATTCGGATAGTAACTGAATCAGGAACAAGTGCACCGGAATCGATATAGCTCTTTGCTTCAAGTCCGAGGGGAGTTCCGTTCTTGATGTTTGCACGGAAGATATCACCTGTGGAGATGTGTGCGAGGCTGTACTTCTCGCGAAGTACTGTTGCTGTTGTTCCTTTTCCTGAGCCGGGGGCTCCGAGAATAATAAGTTTCATATTCATTCGATCCTTTCGGTCGTATAGATTTCTTAATAATAAACGACCTTCGGCGTACCGTAAAGATACGTTCGAAGGTCGTTCAACTTTACCTTTTTATTTAAGGTCAGTCAAGGAAACCCTTGAGGTTTCTTGTTGCGAGCTGACCCTCGATCTGTGTTACGAGATCGTTCGCAACTCCGGTAAGGATGAGAACGGAAGTTCCTGCGAACCACATGTTCTCAAGACCGGCAAAGAGACTCAAAAGTGTAGGAACGAGGCAGATCGTTGAAAGGAACAATCCGTCTGCCCAGCTGAGTCTGTTAGATGTCTTCGCGATGTAATCGGTAGTAGGCTTACCGGCTCTGATACCGGGAATGAATCCACCGTTCTTCTGAATGCTGTTAGAGATTTCAACAGGGTTGAACTGAATAGCAGAGTAGAAGAATGTAAATCCGATTACAAAGAGGAAGTACAAAACATAGTACCAAGGACTTGTGTTGAAGTTCCTGAACCAGTTAACAACAACATTAGTGCTGTGCTGGAAGAACATCGTTACGATCATCGAAGGCAATGAAAGGATAGACATTGCGAAGATGACCGGCATAACACCCGACTGGTTGATCTTGATCGGGATATATGAGCTCTGTCCTCCGTAAAGCTTTCTGCCTACGGTCTTCTTGGAGTACTGTACGCTGATTCTTCTCTCAGCATTCTGAACATAAACGCAGAATACGATGATAGCGATAGCGATAGCAGAGATAGCAAGGAATACTACGATACCAAGAAGGATGCCGAGTGCAAGATTAGGAACCTTACCGGATACTTCTGCGGACTTCATGTAAACATTCTGAACCATCTGAGGCAGTCTCGTTACGATACCTGCGAAGATGATAAGGGATACACCGTTACCTATACCCTTGTCGTTGATTCTCTCACCAAGCCATACAACAAAGCATGTACCTGCTGTAAAGGAGATGATGATCAGCGTAGCTGAAAGCCACTTAGGGATTGTTGTGATCATCGTGGATCTTGCTGAGTAGCAGAACAGGCAAGCCTGCAGGAAAGCAAGTCCGATGGCTGTGAATCTGTTGATCTTTGCCATCTTCTTTCTTCCCGATTCACCCTCTTTTGCAAGATTCTCGAGGTAAGGGATAACAACGGTCAGAAGCTGGATGATGATGGATGCGTTGATGTAAGGAGTTACACCCATGGCAAACATCGTGCAGTGGTACAGACCACCACCGGAGATGATATCCATCATGGCACCGATCTGACCCCAGTTCTGAACAAGCTGTGTAAATGCGGCGCCGTTGATACCGGGTACCGGTACCAAGCCGCCGAGTTCGTAAAGTCCGAGTATAAGAAGAGTATATAGGATCTTCTTCTTGAGCTCCGGCTGGCGGAAAGCTTTGATTAATGTATCAAACATACCCGCCATTGCTTAAACCTCCGTTGCCGTTCCTCCGGCCTTCTCAATCTTTTCCTTAGCGGAAGCAGAGAACTTTGTGGCCTTAACGTCAAGCTTCTTTGTGAGGTCGCCGTTACCAAGGATCTTGATACCGTCGTTTACCTTAGGAAGTGTGATGATGCCCTGCTCAGCAAGTGCCTTTGCAGTAACTTCTGTTCCTTCGAACTTCTCAAGGTCTGCAATATTTACGATGATGTAATCAGGTGCAAAACGCTTGTTGTTGAAGCCTCTCTTAGGGAGTCTTCTGTAAAGAGGCATCTGGCCTCCTTCAAATCCGGGTCTTACTCCGCCGCCGGATCTAGCCTTCTGACCTTTATGTCCGCGGCCTGCTGTCTTTCCGTTTCCGGATCCAGCACCACGGCCCTTGCGGTATGCCTTGGCATTTCCGCCTGAAGTCAATTCATTGAGCTTCATTTTAAATACCTCCGATAATTAGCGAATTTCCTCAACGGACTTGCCTCTTACTCTTGCTACCTCTTCGATAGACTTCAAGCCCTTGAGACCTTCCATTGTTGCGTTAACCATGTTGTTAGGGTTGTTGGAGCCGATGGACTTTGTTCTGATATCAGTGATTCCAGCAAGCTCGCATACCGCACGGACAGGACCGCCGGCGATAACACCGGTACCTGACTTAGCGGGCTTCATGATGATGTGTGAAGCGGAGAATTCGCCGACTGTCGCATGAGGAATTGTTCCGTTAAGAACAGGTACCTCAATGATATTCTTCTTAGCCTCCTCAACGCCCTTTCTGATAGCCTCGGGAACCTCGGCAGCCTTGCCGATACCCTTGCCTACGTGACCGTTTCCGTCACCTACGATGACGAGAGCGGAGAAACGCATGTTACGTCCACCCTTAACAGTCTTGGAAACACGGCCGATGTGGATGACCTTCTCCTGTAATTCTTCGTTAGAAGTATAAGCCATTTAATTCTCTCCTCCCTATTAGAACTGAAGTCCGGCTTCTCTTGCCGCTTCTGCCAAAGCTGCAACGCGTCCGTGATAGACATAACCGCCTCTGTCGAATACAACTTCGGTGATCTTCTTGTCCTGGGCTCTCTGAGCGATGAGCTTACCTACTTCCTTAGCAGCATCGATGTTGCTGCCGTTGTCCAACTTAGCGTCCTTGTCAAGGGAAGAAGCTGCTGCCAGCGTCGTTCCTGTTGTATCGTCAATTACCTGAGCATAGATGTGGCTGTTGCTTCTGTAGACGCAGAGCCTGGGGCGCTCAGTTGTACCGGATACGTTCTTTCTGACGCGGAGGTGCTTTCTCTTACGAATTTCATTCTTGTCAATCTTGTTAATCATAATTCAATTCATCCTCCCCTTACTTCTTAGCTCCGGTCTTACCTTCCTTGATGATCAGGTGCTCGCCGGCATACTTGATACCCTTGCCCTTGTATACATCAGGAACTCTGAGGCTCTTGATCTTAGCAGCTGTCTCACCAACGAGCTGCTTGTCAGCGCCCTTAACCGTAAGTGTTGTCTGGGAAGGAACGTCAATAGTAATTCCTTCAGGTGTCTTGAACTCGATAGGGTGAGAGTATCCGAGGTGGAATACTACATCGTTACCCTTCTTCTCAGCTCTGTAACCTACACCGTTGATCTCAAGATCCTTCTTGAAACCCTCGCTTACACCGACGACCATGTTGTTGATCAAAGCTCTTGTCAGACCATGAAGTGATCTGTGAGTCTTATCGTCGGAGTGTCTTTCTACACTGATAACGTCGCCGTCCTTTGTAACTGTGATGGAAGGATCAACGTTCATCTCGAGAACATTCTTATCCTTCTTAACTGTTACGTGCTGGCCGTCGATCGTTACGTCAACGCCTGCGGGGATCGTTATCGGCATTCTACCGATTCTGGACATAAATTTTTCCTCCTGCTCTTTAGATTACGCCTTGCCTCGAGATGTCCTCCCGGGACAGGCTTTTCAGAGATGTATAAAACCTTTTCGAAAAGGTTTATTACCAAACGTAAGCGAGAACTTCGCCGCCTACACCCATCTTACGTGCTGCCTTATCTGTAACAACACCCTTGGATGTAGAGATGATAGCGATACCCATACCGCCGAGAACATAAGGAAGGTTCTCCTTGTCAGCATAAGTACGCAGACCGGGCTTAGAGATTCTCTTGATACCGGAGATGGCGTGCTTCTTACCAGCATACTTAAGAGTTACTGTGATAGTACCCTGCTTGGAATCTTCCTTCACGTCATATCCTGCGATATAACCCTCGTCCAAAAGGATCTGAGCTATAGCCTTCTTCAGGTTAGAAGCAGGGATCTCGACTGTAGCGTGACCTGCATTACCTGCATTACGAATTCTTGTGAGCATATCTGCAATTGCATCTGTAATCTGCATAACTCTATTCTCCTTCCTTACCAGCTTGCCTTCTTAACGCCCGGGATCTGACCCTTGTAAGCCAGGTCACGGAAGCATACACGGCAGATGCCGTACTTGCGAATGTAAGCGTGAGGTCTTCCACAGAGCTTGCAACGGTTGTGCTGCTGTGTGGGGAACTTAGGAGTTCTTGTTGCCTTAAACTTCATTGATGTCTTTGCCATTTAATACTTTCCTCCCAATCACTTACGGAACGGCATGCCCATGAGTTCGAGAAGCTTCTTAGCTTCCTCATCGGACTTAGCTGTAGTAACAATAATGATATCCATGCCGCGGATCTTATCGATCTTATCGTAATCGATTTCAGGGAACATGAGCTGCTCCTTGATACCCATAGCATAGTTTCCGTGACCGTCGAAAGAATTAGGGCTGATGCCTCTGAAGTCTCTTACACGGGGAAGATCGATGCTGATGAGCTTATCAAGGAACTGATACATACGCTCACCTCTGAGTGTAACCTTACATCCGATCTTCATGCCCTCACGAAGCTTGAAGTTAGCGATTGACTTTCTGGATACAGTAGCAACAGGCTTCTGACCTGCGATGATACCCATGTCGCGCATAGCATTGTCGAGCGCCTTAGCGTTATCCTTGACCTCGCCGACACCCATGTTGAGAACGATCTTCTCAATCTTGGGGATCTGCATAACGGAGGAATACTTGAACTCGCTCTTCATAGCGGGAGCGACTTCTGATGTGTACTTTTCCTTTAATCTGGATGCCATCTTAAATTAAACCCCCTTCTTGGCCTTCTTAACAGTGTCGATAACAGCGCCGCACTTCTTGCAGACTCTGTCCTTAGAACCGTCTTCGTTTACCTTCTTAGCAACTCTTGTAGCCTTGCCGCACTTAGGGCAGACGATCATTACGTTGCTTGCATCGATAGAGCCCTCACGCTCGATGATTCCTGAAGGATCATTCTGCGTTCTAGCCTTCTGATGCTTCTTTACAATGTTAGCGCCCTCAACATAGACACGGTTCTTGTCAGTATCAACCTTCAAAACCTTGCCTGCGGCACCCTTGTCCTTACCGGAGATGACGATAACCTGATCGTCCTTCTTTACATGAACTTTACTTGCCATATTCCAAACTCCTCCTTAAAGAACTTCCGGTGCGAGAGAGAGGATCTTCATGTAATCCTTCTCACGGAGCTCTCTTGCGATGGGTCCAAAGATACGTGTTCCCTTAGGGTTCTTGTCGTCGTTGATGATAACAGCAGCGTTCTCATCGAACTTGATGTAAGAACCGTCAGCTCTCCTGACACCCTTCTTAGATCTAACTACTACAGCGCGAACTACGTCGCCCTTCTTAACCATTCCGCCAGGAGCTGCTGCCTTAACGGAACATACAATTACATCACCGATATTAGCGTACTTGCGCCATGAACCGCCGAGAACCTTAATACAAGCGAGCTCCTTAGCTCCTGTGTTGTCGGCAGATTTCAGTGTGGATTCAACCTGAATCATAGATATATCCTCCTTCTTACCTGCTTACTTAGCCTTCTCGACAATGGAAACCAATCTCCATCTCTTGTCCTTGGACATCGGCTTTGTCTCCATAACCTTAACCTTATCGCCAATCTTGCACTCGTTGTTCTCATCGTGTGCCTTGAGCTTATAGGTTCTCTTCATGATCTTTCCGTAAAGAGGGTGCTTAACGTGCTCTACTACAGAAACAGTGATCGTCTTGTCCATCTTGTCAGATGTAACGAGGCCGACTCTTGTTTTTCTCAAGTTTCTTTCTGCCATCTTGCATGTCCCCCTTAGTTAGCCTTGAGCTGCTGCTCACGGATGATTGTCTTAACTCTTGCAATGTCCTTCTTAACTGCAGAGATCTGCGAAGGATTGTCGAGCTGATGTGTTGCGTTCTGGAAACGGAGCTTGAAAAGCTGGTCCTTGAGAGAAACGAGTTCCTTTTCGAGCTCTTCGGATGACTTCTTACGAATCTCTTCAGCTGTCATATCACTCTTCCTCCTTCTTGTTTGCTACCTTCTCGGCTACAACGAACTTTGTGCCGCAAGGAAGCTTGTGTCCTGCAAGTCTCATAGCCTCACGAGCCTGCTCCTCTGTTACGCCTGCGATCTCGAAAAGAACTCTGCCGGGCTTAACAACTGCGCACCAGTACTCGTTTGCTGCCTTACCTGAACCCATTCGAACCTGAGCAGGCTTCTTGGAAACAGGCTTGTCAGGGAAGATCTTGATCCAGACCTTACCGCCACGCTTTACATATCTGTTGATAGCGATACGGGCAGCCTCGATCTGATTTGCTTTGATCCAGCAAGGCTCTGTAGCTGCGATTCCGTACTCACCGTATGCAACATAGTTACCGCGCATGGCCTTACCCTTCATGCGGCCTCTCTGCTGCTTTCTGTACTTTGTTCTCTTAGGAAGTAACATTAGTCCTGACCTCCTTCTACTGCAGCCTCAACGGACTTCTTCTCAGGAAGGATCTCACCCTTGTAGATCCAAACCTTTACACCGATACGGCCGTATGTTGTGTTTGCTTCAGCGAAACCATAGTCGATATCAGCACGAAGTGTCTGAAGCGGGATTGTACCCTCGTGATATGTCTCAGAACGAGCGATCTCGGCACCGCCAAGACGACCGGAACACTTTGTCTTGATTCCCTGTACGCCGGGCTGCTTCATAGCAGAAGCCATAACCTTCTTCATAGCTCTTCTGAAACCAATTCTTGCCTCGAGCTGGGAAGCGATATTCTCTGCAGCGAGCTGAGCGTTTGCATCGATATCCTTAACTTCCTTAACCTCTACTCTGAATTCCTTGCCGAACTTCTTCTGGAGAGCTGTTGTGAGTGCCTGGATACCTGCACCCTTACCTCCGATAACAAGTCCTGCTCTTGCAACCTCGAGAGTAACGGAGATCTTCTCAGCGTCCTTTCTCTCGATACCGATCTTTGCGATACCTGCAACATTTCTGCGGCTCTCATCAATAGGCTTCTTTGAATTCTTGCTGGCTTCCTTGATGATCTCGTCCGTCTTCTTCATGATGAAGTCACGAACCTTCTTATCCTCAACAAGGAAATCGCCGAATGTCTTCTTATCTGCATACCAGCGGGCATCCCAACCTTTGATGACGCCTACCCTGTAACCATGGGGATTTACTTTCTGGCCCATGCGCTGTCCTCCTTATACTCTCTCTTTGAGAACAACAGTCACATGGCTGGTTCTCTTATTGATTCTGTTTGCTGCGCCTCTTGCTCTAGGGATGAAACGCTTGAGGATAGGACCCTCGTTAGCGTATGCATCAGCTACATAGAGATCGGACTTGTTAAGACCGAAGTTGTTAACCGCATTAGCTTCTGCGGACTTGAGCACCTTTGTAAGGACAGGCGAAGCTGCCTTGGGAGTGTAAGTCAGGATTGCATAAGCATCATCGAGGGACTTGCCCTTGATAAGGTCAGCAACGATCTTTACCTTACGGGGTGAGATCCTGACGTACTTAGCAGTAGCTGTTCCCTGATCTCTTCTGAGACCGAGCTGCTTTCTCTGCTTCTTTGTAGGAACAGGAAGCTTGGAAGAAGCTGATACAGGCTTGCTGTATGCCTCCAGAATCGCTTCACGGTTCTTATCGATATTTTCTTTATTCAATATAATCTTTTCCACGAATCGTTCCTCCTTCCGGTTATCACTTAGATGCGGACTTCTCGCCGCTTGTGTGACCGCCGAACTTACGTGTCTGAGCGAACTCTCCGAGCTTATGACCGATCATGTCCTCTGTAACATATACAGGAATGAACTTGTGTCCGTCATAAACACCGATCGTATGACCTACAAACTCAGGGAAAATGGTGGAAGCACGTGACCAGGTCTGGATAACCTTCTTCTCGCCGGCATCATTCAATGCTTTGATTTTCTTCATAAGGGCGTCCTGTACGTAGTAACCCTTCTTTACGGATCTAGACATCTTACTCCTCCTTAACCCTTTCTGCTTCTTACAATGTACTTGTTAGAAGCCTTCTTCTTATTTCTCGTCTTCTTACCGAGAGTAGGTACACCCCAAGGTGTAACAGGGCCCGGAAGACCGACAGGAGACTTACCTTCACCACCACCGTGAGGGTGATCGTTAGGGTTCATAACAACGCCTCGAACGGAAGGTCTCTTGCCCATGTGTCTGGACTTACCAGCCTTACCGATCTTTACGTTCTCGTGCTCTGCATTACCGATGGAACCGATCATTGCACGGCACTTGAGGGAGATCATACGAACCTCACCGGAAGGAAGTCTTACCTGAGCGTAATCGCCTTCCTTAGCCATGAGCTGAGCGGAAGCACCAGCTGTTCTAACGAGCTGAGCGCCAGCGCCGGGGTTCATCTCTACGCAACAGATAACTGTACCAACAGGGATAGCGTAAAGAGGGATTACGTTACCGGGAAGGATATCTGCCTTCTCGCCGCTCTCGATCTTGTGGCCAACCTTGATACCGTTAGGAGCAAGGATATAGGACTTCTGTCCGTCCTGATACTGGATGAGTGCGAGGTAAGCAGTTCTGTTAGGATCGTACTCGATAGCCTTAACTACTGCAGGTACATCGTCTCTTGTTCTCTTCCAGTCGATGATACGGATCTTTCTCTTGTTTCCGCCGCCCTGATGACGAACGGTGATACGGCCGTAAGAGTTACGACCAGCATGCTTCTTGGCTGTTACAAGAAGGCTCTTCTCAGGTTCCTTCTTTGTAAGGACAGAATAATCGGCAACTGCCATCTGTCTGACTGCCGGAGAAGTAGGTTTAAATGTTTTTACTGCCATTTTATTTACTCCTTATCTGACCTTACACACCAAAGCCAAAGTCTTCGATGGATGTCTTATACTTCTTCGATGCCTTGACGCTCTTGCCGCCCTTACCGAGGTAGGAGATCTCCTTACCCTCTGTATCGATAGTAACAACTGCCTTCTTGTAAGCAGGTGTTCTACCGAGCTGGTAGCGCTGTCTTCTGAGCTTACCGTCGTAGTTAGCAACGTTTACAGCTGTAACCTTAACGTCGAAAAGCTCTTCGCAAGCCTTCTTAACCTCTGTCTTTGTTGCATCAACTGCAACCTTGAATGTGTACTTGCCGTCTGCGATCTCACCAGAGGACTTCTCTGTGATTACAGGTGCGAGGATGATATCCTGTGCTGTCTTCATGCGTACACCTCCTGGATCTTCTCAACAGCTGCCTTTGTAACAAGGAGGCTGTCATACTTCATGATGTCGAATACGTTGATCGTGTTGACCTGAGAAGACTTAACATCAGGGATGTTTCTTACAGAAAGCTCTGCATTCTCGTTCTTTGCATCGAGAACGATGAGAGCGCCTTCCTCAGCCTTCAGATCCTTGAGTGCCTTAACAGCAGCTGCTGTCTTGATGCTCTCGAGGTCGAAGTTCTCAACTACGATGATCTTGTTGTCAGCGAGCTTGCTGGAAAGTGCAGACTTCATAGCAAGTCTTCTGATCTTCTTAGGAAGCGTGTAGCTGTAATCTCTGGGCTTGGGTCCAAAGATTGTACCACCGCCAACATACTGAGCAGAACGTGTGGAACCGTGACGTGCACGACCTGTTCCCTTCTGTCTCCAAGGGCGCTTACCGCCACCTCTTGTCTCACTTCTCGTCTTTGTGCAAGATGTGCCCTGACGACGATTAGCGAGCTGATTTCTGATAACAGCGGCGATAGCATGCTTATTGGGCTCAATGCCGAAGATCTCGTCAGAAAGCTCGATAGAGCCAGTAACGGCGCCGCTAAGATTGTAGATGTCTAATTTAGCCATTTTTATCTCTCCTCCCGCCTATTACTTTGCTGCCTTAACGGAAGTCTCTACTGTTACGAGACCACCCTTAGGTCCGGGAATCGCGCCCTTCAAGACGAGGATTCCTCTGTCGCCGTCAACCATAACGACGCTCAGGTTCTGTACTGTGCAATTTACTGCGCCCATATGTCCAGGCATCTTCTTGCCGGGCATAACACGACCGGGTGTAGATGTAGCGCCCATGGAACCGACTCTTCTGTGGTACATGGAACCGTGACCGGAAGGACCACCCTTCTGTCCGTGACGCTTGATGTTACCCTGGAAACCCTTACCCTTGGAAACACCGCTTACATCAACCTGATCGCCTACAGCGAACATGTCTGAAACCTTGATCTCCTGACCGAGCTCGAAGTCCTCTTCAGTCTTGAACTCGCGGATAACTCTCTTAACCTCTACGCCAGCCTTTGTAAACTGTCCCTTATCAGGCTTGTTTACGAGCTTCTCGCGTACTGCGCCGGATCCGACCTTAACAGCCTTGTAGCCGTCTGTCTCAACAGTCTTGTTCTGAAGAACATACATAGGCTCTACTTCGATGACTGTTGCAGGTATGACATTGCCGTTCTCATCGAAGAGCTGTGTCATTCCGGACTTTCTGCCGATAACAAATTTTGCCATTCTCTTTTCCTCCTGTTTAGGTTATTGGTTCGCTCGCTTTTGTGCGAACATGACCTCGGTTTAACTGACTTGGCAGGTCTGTAAACCGATCAATGCCCGTCGTTATTCCTATTAAGCCTTGAGCTCGATAGAAACGCCGGCAGGCAAGTCAAGCTTCTGAAGCGCCTCAACAGTCTTGTTGTTGGACGTATATACATCGATCAATCTCTTATGAGTTCTCTGCTCGAACTGCTCACGAGAATCCTTGTACTTGTGAGGTGATCTCAAGATAGTAACGATCTCCTTCTCTGTAGGGAGCGGGATAGGTCCTGAATAAGAAGCACCTGTTCTCTGAACTGCATCGATGATGGAAGCAGCGCTCTCGTCAAGGAGCTTGTGATCATAAGCTTTGATCTTGATTCTCAACTTCTGGTTTGCCATTTTCTTTCCTCCAAATGTGCTGTATTTTCATTCAACCTTGCCGGGCGTTTCCTTAGCTTCCATTCAAAAACCCGGATCTCCAGTTACCGTATATATACGGCACTTTGGCTCCCGGGCAACGGTTACCATGTTAATCGCTGCCGGCTTTAAGCCGAATCGCCGGGATCCATGTCCCGACTGCTCCGCCGAAGTTACCCGCCTGACCGTGCAGCTCACAAGCTACAGACGGCAATCTCCGGTTTCAAAGCTTCGCGCGGCTTCTCAAAGTCGCACGGGTGCAATTTTACTACGGGTTTGCGAATATGGCAATAGTTTTTTTCAAAAAAACGGATATTTTTGCGAAAGCTTGTAAAATCAGCCTTTTCCCATGATTTCCGCAAAGATTTTTTCTAATTCGGAAGGGGTAAAAGTGTACTTCGTTCCGCAGAAGTGACATACCGTCTCTATATCTTTATTATCTTTTATCATTTTATATAGCTCAGCGCGTCCTACTGCAGCAAGACCGTCCGTCATGCGCTCCTTGCTGCAAGGGCATGAGAAGCTTACAGGATAACCGTTAAGATATGTGATCTCAGGGTCACCCATAAACAGATCAAGGATCTTGGCAGGAGAGAATCCCTCCTCCATGAGGAAAGTTATCTCAGGAAAGCCTCCGTTCGCGCGCTTCTCGACGTAATCCAAGTCTTCATTCGTGAATCCGGGCATCATCTGTATCATCATACCGCCCGCATTGATAACCACGCCGTCCTTGATCTGAACGCCGAGTGCCACTACAGACGGAGTCTGTTCTGAAGAAGCAAGATAATATGTAAAGTCTTCGGCTATCTCTCCGGATATGAGCTCGACTGAACCCGAATAGGGTTCCTTCAGTCCGATATCACGGATTACAGTAAGTGAACCCTTCTTACCTACCGCCTGACCGACATTGATCTTGCCGGGGCGAAGATAAGTCGTCTCTACATTGCCTTCATAAGGATATGCCCTGGCATGACCCTTACTGTCGCAGACACATGTCATTCCCTGCATCGGGCCGTCAGCTCTGATAATGGTCGTCTGGGTATCCGTCTCATTCTTCATACTCTCAGCGATGAGCAAAGATCCCGTCATGAATCTTCCCAAAGCTGCTGTAGCTGCATTGGAAGTATTGTGGATCTGTCTTGCCTTCTCAACAGCAGCCGTTGTCCTGATGGCAACAGCCTTAACATTGCCCTTGAGAGCAACAGCCCTTACAAGATGATCCTCCCTCTCGTCGAGGGGCATACCGGAAGCGTAATACTTATCGTCCATTACGGAAGTACACTCAACGGGTCTACTCTGTTACCGTTGATCCTCACCTCGAAATGCAGATGTGATCCTGTAGATCCGCCTGTGGAACCTACAGTACCTACAGCCTCTCCTGCAGATACAGACTGCCCGACCGATACATATACGTTCGTGCAGTGAGCATAGAGAGTAGATACACCGTTTCCGTGATCGATAACGAAATAGTTACCGTAACCTGAACCGCCCCAGCTCTGACCAGGGACAGGAGTAGATACAGATATGACCGTACCGGAAGCAGCAGCCATGATCGTATCTCCGAAGCCGGCACCGATATCGATACCGGAGTGGAATCTTGTAGTTCCATAGATAGGATGTACTCGGTTACCGAAGTAGGATGTTATCGTATGACACCATGTAGGCCACTGCAGTGATACGCCACTCGTACTTGCCGTAGGCACCGGGGTAGGTGCGGCGGTCTCAGTAGGCTCAGTTGACTCTGTCGGCTGAGCATTCGGATCAGTCGAAGAGGTCTGAGATGTCTCTGACGCCATGGTAGTCGTAGTAGTTGTTGTGGTAGTAGTTGTAGCCGCAGCAGCAAGCTCTGCATCGTACTGAGCCTGAAGACTTGCAATCTGCTGATCAAGTGAAGCAGCGAGTGCTTCAAGGCTGTTCTCCTGAGCAGTCCATGAATCAAGCTCGCAGGAGATGTCTTCAAGTGCAGCCGTTGTCTCACCGATACGGCCCTCGAGCTCATCAAGCTGAGCCTGCTTCTCATCTGCTATTGCCTGCATCTCATCTGCCTGCTGTAAAGCAAGCTCTCTTTGCATCTGTGCATTCTGCAAAGCGATCTCCATCTGATCGACTGCCTGAGCATCCGCATCAGATATGAGAGTAATGATCTCCATGTTGGTAAAGAATCCGGCAAGGCTGTCAGACTCAAGGAGAACTTCAAGTGTCGACTTATTCTGATACTCGAACATGACAGACAGTCTTTCCTGGAATGTCTGCTCTGTTGCTGCGAGGTTATCCTGCGCCTGAATATACTGGTCCAAAGCCTCTGTCTTAGCTACGAGTGCAGCTGCAAGCTGAGCCGCGATAATCTCATACTGGGCTCTCTGTTCTTCTGACAGAGCATTGAGTTCGGCAAGCTCACCGCTTAATGCATTACGCTCACTTGCAAGTGATGAGACCATATTAGCTGCCGCCTGTGCATTGGCAGCTGCCTGCTCTCTCTCATTTCTTCTTTCCTCAAGTTCCTCGGCTGTATCGAACCTGAACACGTCCGCTCTCATGAACACATCGTTTGATGCGCTTACATAAACAGGCTTACTCAGAAGAAGTGCAGTTGTGCTGCACGCACCCATAACAGTCAGCATGAGAAGTGTGGCTGTTATCTTTCTCATATGAGCATCGATGAATTGTCTTATCATACCTTGATGTACTTCCTTACAGAGATTCCGCTTCCTATACCGCCGATAAGGATACCTGTAATAAGAGTAAGACCCAATACCCACCAAATTACAGATCTTGTCGGGAGGATAGCGTAGAAACTGGTCGGATCTACGTTTGCCATTACCTTGTTATAAAGTGCCTGATACATGATAAGCGTTACAGCCCATGCACATACTGCACTTATAAGTCCTATAAGTCCGCCTTCAATTACATAAGGCATTCTTATGTAAGCGTTGGTCGCACCTACGAACTTCATGATCTCGATCTCGTTTGCTCTGGAGTAAACAGAGATTCTTACCATCGTGGAGATGATAAACAGCGCGATGACAAACAGGAGTACTGATGCAGCCGCTGTTCCGATATTTACATATCTTCCTGCACGTTCGAGAACATCCATTACACGGCTCTCACGGGAAACCTTGGATACACCGGGCAAAGTCTCAAGTCTTGATACTACCTCATCCCCCAGTGCAGGATCGGATATCCTTACTGAGAATGTATAAGGCAGATACATGTTGTAATCAAACTCGTCGAGGATGGACTGGCTGTCTCCGAGATTTGTCTTGAAGTTATTGTAGTTCTCCTCAGGACTTCTTCTTACCACCTCGATGATACGCGTATCCTCATGAATGAGCTGCTCCGTCATGGCAAGATCTTCATCGGATACCTGAAGCTTCATATAAACTTCGATAGGCGGCTGCTGTCCGAGCTTTCTCATAATTGCTCTTGCATTAGCAGAAAATACGAAGAACAGGCTCAGTATAACCAGCATCAGAAGGATTGTTGTGATGGACGCCACAGTAACAAACGGGTGACGCTTGATACCTGTAAGTCCCTCTCTAATAGAATTCATAAAAGTCTTAAAGCTCACTCGTCGTCCTCCTGGATATCAAGATCTATATCATCCATGCGGACTTCATTAAGCCAGCTGTCGTCTTCTTCCACAGTCTCATCGGAAGATGTCACTACTGATGTCTCGGAGATAACAGGCTCGTCCTGACCGAACTTCAATTCCTCGACAGGAAGCTCCTCTACCGGGATTTCTTCTACGGGAATCTCTTCCACAGGTGCCCCTTCGGCAGACTCTTCCTTAGGTTCTTCGTTCTGCTCTTGGACAGGAGCCTCAGAAACTTCTTCGGGCTTGCTCTCTTCAACAGGAGCAGTCTCGGCAGGAGTCTGCTCAACAGGCTCCTCTTCATTCTCTACAGGCAGAGCCGATACATCCATAAGGACATCGCCGAAAGCGACCTCTTCCTCTTCCTGGTAATCCTCATCGCCGAAAGCTGTTGCAGGAACGGGCAGAGGTGTCGTCTGAGCTGCAGCCTTTGCAGCAGCCGCAGCTGCGGCATTGGCACTAGCTACTGAAGCCGGCGTCTCACCGAAATAGAAGTCACCGACAGGCGGCTTCTCCTGTATATATGCATCCTCTTCAAAGTCTGAAGCCGCAGAGGCATCGTTGATCTCATCAGAATATGCACTGTCTTCTTTGTCTCTTACTACGAGACCGTCCTCTATCTCGATAACTCTCTTCTTCATCCTGTCGACCATGTTCGCATCATGCGTACAAACGATGACCGTTGTTCCGGATCTGTTGATATCGAGAAGAAGTCCCATTATGTTCTCAGATGTAGCCGGGTCGAGGTTACCTGTAGGCTCATCTGCGATTATGATCTTTGGGTTGTTAAGCATCGCTCTGGCGATAGCTACTCTTTGCTGTTCACCGCCTGAAAGTTCGAGCGGATATGCATCAGACTTATCCTTAAGTCCTACGATATTAAGAACAAGCTGAACCTTCTGGTGAAGGCTCTTTCTTGAAAGGCCGATTATCTCGCCTGCGTAAGAAATGTTCTCTGCTACTGTCTTTGTCTCTATGAGTCTGAAGTCCTGGAAGATCATTCCGATATGTCTTCTTAATACAGGAACCAGAGCTCTGCTCATATCAGATATGCAGAAGCCGTCGATAGAGACTGTACCTTCGTTCGGTCTCTCCTCACAGTTCATACACTTGAGGATAGTGGATTTACCCGAACCGGATTTACCGATTATGAATACGAACTCGCCCTCATCTATGAGGAACGATACTCCGCGAAGTGCATCGACGCCGGAGTTATCGTATGTCTTGTGTACGTTTTGAAATTTTATCATCTGATCATATTATCCTTAGACGTCTCAAGGTATTCCAGATACGTCCTGACCATAGATGCCATCTTAAAGAGTACAGCGTCATCAAATGATCTCAGATCGAGACCTGTATTCTTCTTTACTTTATCGAGTCTGTATACCAAGGTATTTCTGTGAACGAAGAGCTCTCTTGAAGTCTCACTTCCGTTCAGGTTGTTCTCGAAGAAGCAGTCGATAGTTGCCAATGTATCTTCGTCGAGGGATTTGTATGCCTCATTAGGGAATACCTCCTCGATGAACATACGGCACAGTGTTGACGGAAGCTGATAGATAAGTCTTCCGATACCGAGCTGGTTATACTTCGAGATAAAGCAGTTCTTCTCAAAGATCTTTCCTACACGCAGCGCGAGCATGGAATCTCTGTAGCTCTTCGCGATCTGCTGGAAAAGAGGAACGATAGAGCCAACACCGATGTAAGCAGTGATGCCTTCATTGTTAAGGCTGTCGAGGATAGCCTGGCTCGTCTCGTCTACGAATGCATTCTCATCAGCATCATTCTCATCAAGCTCTGATACGTTAAGAACAATGATCGATGTTGTCTCGTCCATTGCAAGTACAGTTGAGTTGGAGTTCTCGCCGTAGATGCTCTGAAGTATATCAAGTGTTGATGCGCCGTCTTCTTCGCTCGTTCTTACAACGATTACGAGTCTGGGCTCATTGCAGTTGATCTTGAAGTCACGTGCCTTGATCGGAATCTCGCCAGCAAGCTCATTCTCGAGCAGTACGCTCTTTATGAAAAGCTCCTTCTCAGCATCAGTACCGTGCTCCTTAACTACAGTCTTGATCCACTCACCGAGAAGCGAGAGATTTACTCTGGAGTTAGCATCAGTACCGTCAAGGTATGCGATGTATCTGACCTGATCGTTCAGGCTGATCTTCATGTATGACTTATCTGAAGTAGAAGAGAACTGATCTTCCGCGAGCATTACTGCACGGGAAGCCGAATCCTGCTGACCTTCCATATCGGGATTAGTGGATGCGATGATGGTACCGTTGGTATCCATAACACCCGCTTCCGTCTTGAGGATCGATGCAGCCAACTTAATACATTTCTTGATCTCTTCCATATTAGTCTCCTTTTTGGATCGAGGGCACATTTATACTCATAAATAGTAACCTTTTAGCGCATTTTAAACAAGTCGTAAGGAAAGGTTGACATCTAATAGAAAAAAAGCAAATGAAAAGAGCCGGCAAGTGAACTTGTCCGGCTCTCTACAACTCTGGAGAGTAAATTATCAGGAAATGATGCTCTGCTCTGTATCCTTGTCGAACAGGTGGATACGGTTAGTATCGATAGCGAGGTCAACGACCTGACCAACTGAAGACTGGGATGTTGTAGGGTCAACTCTACATGTAAGAGGAAGAGCTCCGTTAACTGTAACGTAGAGGTATGTCTCAGCACCAAGCATCTCAACGACGTCAACGTCAGCTGCGAAAGCTGTCTCAGGGTGCTCTGTAACGTATGTAGCTTCATCTGTGATAGCCTCAGGACGTACACCGAAGATAACTTCCTGGCCATCGCGCTCCATAACTTCCTCAACAGCATAACGATCGGGAAGCTTAACTGTTACGTTCTCGAATGTTACATAAACGTCAGAACCGTCAACGTTGATTGTAGCGTTGATGAAGTTCATAGGAGGCATTCCGATAAATCCGGCAACGAATGTGTTGATCGGGTTATCGTAGAGCTCCGTAGGAGAGTCAACCTGCTGGATGAAACCGTCCTTCATAACGACGATTCTAGTACCCATGGTCATAGCCTCTGTCTGGTCGTGTGTAACGTATACGAATGTTGTCTTAAGTCTGTGGTGGAGCTTTGTGATCTCAACACGCATCTGAACACGGAGCTTAGCGTCGAGGTTGGAGAGAGGCTCGTCCATGAGGAAGACCTTAGGATCACGAACGATAGCACGTCCGAGAGCAACTCTCTGTCTCTGTCCACCGGAGAGAGCCTTAGGCTTTCTCTCGAGGAGGTGCTCGATCTCGAGGATCTTAGCTGCCTCTGTAACACGACGATTGATCTCGTCCTTAGGCATCTTCTTGAGCTTCAAGGAGAAAGCCATGTTGTCACGTACTGTCATGTGAGGATAGAGAGCGTAGTTCTGGAAAACCATCGCGATATCTCTGTCCTTAGGAAGAACGTCGTTGATAAGACGATCTTCGATGTAGATCTCACCCTCTGAAATATCTTCGAGACCTGCGAGCATACGAAGTGTTGTTGACTTACCGCAACCAGAAGGACCAACGAGGATAACGAACTCCTTATCAGCTACTTCAAGGTTGAAATCGGAAACAGCTACGACGCCGCCGTCATACTTCTTGTAAACATGCTGGAAAGATAAACTTGCCATAATTTCAATAACCTCCAAAATGCCTTACGGCTTTTATGCGACTATAATAGCAAAGCGTTTTTTCATCTTCTATATGACACACTTACCAAAAATAGACGAAGTGATTTGGCAGTAATTCAATTGAATCAGGCTTGTTTTAGACTTATTGCACATCAATAAACTTTGTTGTTTGTGCATTTGATACAAGCGTTGACAAATGCATATTTATACATTAAAATGCATAGATATTTCTCGTGGACGATGTCCTGTAAGCAGTATATTATAGTCATTGTTCTTAAATATAAATAAATGGAGCATATGTATAAATGAATAAGGTTAAAGTCAGTATAGTAGGAAGCACAGGTTATGTCGGTGCAGAACTGGTTCACGGATTCACATCGCATCCGGGAATCGAATTCATGTATCTTACCTCCGAGACTTTCAAGGGAAAGAAGTTCTCTGACATCTATCCCGTCTTCAGAGGTGTATGTGACAAGACTTTGGTAAGCACCGAAGAAGTATCCTATGAGACTATCGCCAAGGACAGCGACCTTGTAATCACTGCTTTACCCCACGGTGTTTCTTCCAAGGTGGTACCCGAACTGATCGCAGGCGGCTGCCGCGTCATCGACCACAGCGGAGACTTCCGTTATAAGGATCTGTCTACTTATGAGAAGTCCTACAAACTAGAGCATCCTCATCCGGAGCTTCTTGAGACTGCAGTATATGGTCTTCCTGAGCTTTACAGAGATCAGATCAAGGACGCGAAGCTGTGCGCCAACCCGGGATGCTATCCCACTTGCTCCATCCTCGCTCTGACACCTTTCCTTAAGGCTGGGCTCATAGAGAAGACAGGCATCATCATCGATGCAACATCCGGAGTAACGGGTGCAGGACGTAAGGAGAAGCTCGAGTACTCATTCTGTGAACTCGACGAGAGCTTCAAGCCCTACGGTGTCACAGGACACAGACACAGCACAGAGATCAACGAGCAGCTCTCATTCATGGCAGGCGATGCTGAGGGTAAGTCTGTAACAGCAGCTTTCACTCCCCACCTTGCTCCCTTCAAGAGAGGAATGCTCGCAAGCATCTACTGCAGACCGTCTGCGCTTTTCGAGAATGTAAGTACGGATGGTGTACGTAATGTACTTGAGAAGCACTATGCAAACGAGAAGTTCGTAAGAGTTCTCCCCAAGGGTGTTATGCCTGACGTAAAGAACGTCAACGGCAGCAACTACATCGACATCACAGGCGTGTACGATGAAGACACAGGATTAATAAAGCTTTTCTCAGCGCAGGACAACCTCGGCAAAGGTGCAGCGCTTCAGGCAATACAGACATTTAACGTTATGTTCGGCTTCCCGGAAGAGACGGGACTCGGAACACTGACAAGAGGAGTTTAATATGGCAGACCAGAAGGAAATGCCCGTAGTATCGGGCGAGATGCAGGAAAAGATCGATAAGGCTACGATCCTCATAGAGGCTCTCCCCTACATCAGGAAATTAAGGGGACAGACGATCGTAATCAAGTACGGCGGAAATGCCATGGTTAACGAAGAGCTCAAGCAGTCCGTAATGGATGACATCACGCTCCTCAAGTATATCGGCATCAACCCTATCGTCGTTCACGGCGGCGGACCCGACATCAACAACATGCTTAAGGAAGTTAATGTCGAGTCACATTTCGTAAACGGCTTGAGATACACTGACGAGAAGACCATGGGTGTTGCCCAGATGGTTCTTATCGGCAAGACCAACAAGGAGATCGTATCTGCGCTTAACCTCAAGGGTGCCAAGGCTGTAGGTATCTGCGGTATCGACGGCAACCTTATCGAAGCTGAGAAGCTCACGAAGGACGGCGATGGCAACGACCTCGATGTAGGTTATGTAGGAAAGATCACCAAGATCAACACACACGTTCTTGAGATGCTCGCTAACGACGAGTACATCCCTGTCATCGCACCTATCGGTGTAGGCAAGGACGGACAGAGCTACAACATCAATGCAGACACAGTTGCTGCAGAGGTTGCTGTAGCACTTAAGGCAAGCAAGCTCATTACTCTTACAGATGTACGCGGAGTCCTCAAGGACAACGAAGACGGCACTAAGTCTTTGATCGGCCAGCTCGACATCCCGTCCATTCAGGAGTGTAAAAGAGACGGCATCATCACAGGCGGCATGATCCCCAAGGTAGAAGGCTGCCTCGACACTGTTATCAGAGGAGTCCGAAGAGCACACATCATCGACGGCCGTATCCCCCACAGCATCATCCTCGAGATGTTCACCAAGAAGGGTATCGGCACAATGATCGTTAAGGACAAGAGTGAGATAAAGTAAGGAGCAATAACAATGGCTATAGATAATGACCTCGAGCTGACAAAGCTCTATGAATCTAAGTACTGTCTTGATGTATTCGGTCCCGCACCCATCGCATTTACAAAGGGTAAGGGCGTATGGCTCTGGGATACAGAAGGCAGAAAGTATATGGATATGATCGGCGGTATCGCCGTTAACTCATTAGGTCACGGCAACAAGGTCCTGACCAAGGCTATTAGCGAGCAGGCAAACAAACTCATCCACTGCTGCAACTACTATATGATCCCGCAGAGGGCTGAGCTCGCATTCAAGCTTTGCAATTACAGCTTCGCAGATAAGGTTTTCTTCTGTAACTCCGGTGCAGAGGCCAACGAAGCTGCCATCAAGATCGCAAGGGGCTACTTCTACTACAAGGGTCAGCCTGAGAAGAACGAGATCATCACGGCGAACATGAGCTTCCACGGAAGGACCATGGCTACTATCGCAGCTACAGGTCAGGAGAAGTTCAGGGCTCCTTTCGCACCTAATGTTCCCGGCTTTAAGTATGTGGACTACAACGACATCTCAGCTCTTGCGTCTATGGTCGACGATAAGACCTGCGCTGTCATGCTCGAGCTGGTTCAGGGAGAGAGCGGTGTACACCCTGCTGACGTTACATATATCAAGCAGGTTAAGAAGCTTTGTGTAGAGCGCGGTATCCTTCTCATCGTTGATGAGGTTCAGACCGGTGTCGGAAGGACAGGAAGACTGTTCTGCTACGAGAACTATGATATCGTTCCCGACATCATGACACTTGCCAAGGGTCTTGCAGGCGGCGTTCCGATCGGAGCCATGCTTTGCACAAATGAAGTTGCTACAGGCATGAAGCCCGGTGATCACGGTTCAACATTCGGCGGTAACCCTCTCGCATGTGCAGCAGGCAACGCCGTTATCGATCAGCTTACTTCCGCTGACAGCGGTTTGCTTGCTAACGTAAACTCTGTAAGCGCATTCCTTTTCGATAAGCTTAATGAGCTTAAGAACAAGTCTGATAAGATCGTTGATGTCAGGGGCAAGGGCCTTCTCATCGGCATCGAGTTCGACGGATCCATACAGGCAGCCGGTATGAAGACGCGCCTTATGCAGGAAGGTTTCCTCGTAAGCGCCATCGGCGCATCCACAATAAGGATCGCTCCTCCTCTCATCATCACACAGCGTGAGGCAGCGATGTTCGTAAACGCACTTGCAAAGATACTCAAGGGAAGCAGAAAGTGAGGACAATAACATGAAGCACTATATAGATTTTCACGAAGACGTAGGAATAGAAGAGCTTAATTATCTTCTCGACATCGCAGCAGACATGAAGGCCAAGACAAAGGCCGGCATCGAGCACCACTACCTTAAGGGCAAGTCACTCGCGATGATCTTCACAAAGTCCTCTACAAGAACACGCGTTTCTTTCGAGGTTGGTATGTATCAGCTCGGCGGTCACGCTCTCTTCTTGAGCAACAACGACATTCAGATTGGCAGAGGCGAGACTATCCACGATACAGCCAAGGTCCTCTCAGGCATGGTAGACGGAATCATGATCAGAACATTCTCACACCAGGATGTAGTAGATCTTGCAAAGTACGGTTCCATCCCTGTAATCAACGGCCTTACAGACGACCAGCACCCCACACAGATGCTCGCAGACCTTCTTACGATCAAGGAAGTTAAGGGCGATCTCAAGGGATTAAAGCTCGCATACATCGGCGACGGAAACAACGTAGCCAACTCCCTTTTGCAGGCTTGTGCCAAGGCAGGTATGGACGTTGCCATCGCTTCTCCTAAGGACTACACATGCCCTCAGAAGTATGTTGATCAGGCTAATGAGGATGCCAAGATCACAGGCTCCAAGGTCCTTATGACCACAGATCCTTACGAGGCTGCTAAGGATGCAGATGTCCTTTATGCCGACACATGGACATCCATGGGCCAGGAAGAGGAGAAGGCTAAGAGAGTAGAGATCTTCAAGGATTATCAGATCAACAAGGAACTGTTCAGCGTTGCCGATAAGGATGCTATCTTCCTTCACTGTCTGCCTGCTTACAGAGGTTATGAAGTTACTGAAGATATCATCGACGGACCTAGAAGCTACGTCTTCCAGGAAGCTGAGAACAGACTGCACGCTCACAAGGCTATCCTTGTAAACTGCTTCCTTAATTCCTGATATATGGACAATACCCAGGACGAGATAATAATAAGGGAAGCTCTGCCCGAGGAGGCTAAGAAGATACGTGACCTCATTCGTGAGGCCATGGAGTTCTACCGCCGGGCTTCAGGTATCAACGCTGAGGTCCTCGAATCTCTTACCGAGAGCACAGAATCCGTCAAGGAGAGGATCAGAAGGCATCACTGTCTCGTTGCAACATACAATGAGATACCCATCGGTACCATCACGGTTAACTACTGCGACAATCCGATGAAGTACAGCTTCTCCGCTCAGACGGCAAGGACTTTGCGCGAGTATAAAGACTGCGCTTACATATCAAGATTTGCTGTAGCTGAAGGATTCAGAGATACAGGGCTCGGTGTATCACTCATGAACGAAGCACTCAGGATGCCGGTCTCGACAAGATCCGGTCTCGTGCTCCTTCACACCGCCGTCTCCAATCTTAAGATGCGTGACTTCTATACCAACAGAGGTTTTGTAATCTTGGACAGTGAAGACTCGAGAGGCTACGAGCGCGGATTGTTCGCCTATATGTCAGATCAGAACGGAAGGGATAATCTGACAGCCTGACGTACGCGGGTCTTCTTCTAAGACAGACTTAGCATCTTCGCAGGACTTCTCATCTGCGTATATACCAAAAACACAACTACCGGAACCGGTCATAGCCGTATATACGGCACCGGTTTCTTTTATTGCTTCGATAAGATCTGCGACGACGGGAGCAAGCTTAATAGCGGGCGCCTGCAGGTCGTTCGTAAGATCTTCCGCAGCCTCCTTTATTCTGTCCAGCGGTCTCTTCCTCTCATCACTAAAGACGGAATTCATTGTCTCTTTGTATGCAGCCTCATCGAAAACCGCCGGCTCCTCATCAGAGAGCGCGTAACACTCCTGCGTACTTACTCCCACCGAAGGCTTAACCAGGAGCACGTTTACGCCTGCAAGGTCAGGAAGCTTCGTAACGATCTGACCTACTCCTTCGCAGATACAAGTGCCTCCCGTAAGAAAGAAAGGCACGTCTGCTCCGAGCTTACTGCTTATGGCAAGCAACTGCTCATCGTCCAAAGGATACTCGAAATGCTGCTGCAGTATCTCAAGCACAGCCGCCGCATCCGAGCTTCCGCCGCCAAGACCGGCCTGTGAAGGCACGTTCTTCGTTTCTTTTATAAACGTATACGGGAAACGAGGAACAGGCTTTGCCTCCTGGCGAAGCTTCTCTGTATATGCGTCATAGAAAGCGCGTGCAGCTTTATAGCCCAAATCCTTCTCGGGAGGGATATCCACACCCGACTCGATCTCAATACCGAAGTCTCTGTCGTCATCGAATTCAATAAAGATATCATCTCCGATGCCGATCTCCTGCATGAGCATATAGAGTCTGTGGTATCCGTTATCATATTTGCCGCAGCACCTTAAGAAGAGGTTAATCTTGGCAAACGCAGTTGTGTCATAAGTAGTCTTCATGCGTATATTCTATCACTTCAAATCAAAAGGGCTGCCTCCGATTAGGAGACAGCCCGTATTGATAATCAATTAATTCGGTTTATCAGCCTACTTCTGCATATACATCAAAGAGCAATGTATTAGTGTCTGTAGAATAACCGAGGAACTGATAGTAGCCTGATGTGAAACCGCGGCTGTTTCTGTACTGGAACTCATAGTAGTTACCGTCTGCGTATGACTTAGGTGTGATCGTAGCGCTGTACAGATATGTCGGATTAGACAGACTTGCATAAGGTGAATAGTAAACCTCATAACGAACCGGATAGTTGTTATACTGGCTGTTCTCTACCCTTGCTGTGAACTCCATGACAGTCTCACTTGTCAGATAGTAGTTAGCGGACTCATAACCGGAACCATCAGAGTAGTAAGAGAACCATGTGAAAGACATGTTGCTGCTCCAGTTGGATGCAAGGTTTGAACCGCCGCCGCTTGATCCTGAACCTCTTACAGTTGTAGGAACATTGATGTGGCTTCCGGCTGTGATTCCGTAGCTTGCACACTTCTGTGCGAACTCAGTAGAATCTGCAAAACCTGTGAATAGGATCGAGATATCGTTTGTTGTATTAGCGATCTGACCTGACCAATAGCTTCTTCCGCCCGGATCGGATGTTCTGTTCAGGAATACTCTGTAGTATGCCTCGATGAAATCTCCATCCGACATTGAATTAGCCTTTGCCTGGAACTCAGGGCTGAAGAAGAATCCGTATGCACACTGCTTACCGGATATCTGTCCGGATGCAAGCTTGCTGCACCAGTCGTTCAATCCTGCAGCATCGGGCGTTCTTCCGAGACAGTCGCTGTAAAGGCTGGTTACGAAAGTAACAATGCCCTGGTTGTAACCGTCAGCTCTTGCCGGGAAGGAAAACAGACTCATTACTAATGCTACCGTTATGGCACAAACGGATACATACTTCTTGATCATACTTAATCTCATAAGATATCCTCCGCATATAAGATTTTGAACTGCCTTGTCTGGCTGAACAATATATGCGAGTATTATAACATTTTCTTTACAATTATTAAAGAACCTTTATGTGGCTTCCTTAGCTAACGGGAGTTCTTTCAAGTGATGTCTGAGGCATAGCGTAGACAGAACCATGTTAGTGATCTGTGTGAGCAGAGTTGATGTCCATATACCCCAGATCTCCCATCCCAGTATGAACGCGAACAGATATGCAAGTATAGGATTGATTATAAGGACACTGACCGTCGTGATCCTTCGGGGATCTTTTACCTCGCCGGTGGCCCTCAGAGCTCCTATGGCGACAATCCTCAGGATCTGGAACAGTGTAATAGCCGAGATGAAGTAGCAGGATATAACCCCCTCCCCGATCTTCTCGGGAATGTCTGTATATCGCGCATAGAACCATCTGGAACCTGACAGGTATGTAACACATAATAAGGCCGACAATGCGACGCCCGTAATCAGAGCCTGTTTCTTATACTCACGGAAGGATTTATAGTCTTCCGAACCAATACTTTTACCGCATAATGCTATTGTCGCAGCGGACAGACCATCTCCAAATGCAAAAGAATATCCCATCGGTATCAGCGAGATGCCATAGATAGCTACGTCGTCAGGATCAAAGCTCGATACAAGGTAGTTCATAATAAGGAATCCTATCCTCATAAACATATTCTCAAAGACTATGCTCGAGGCCTTGCGGCAGATATTAAGGTTGATCTCCCTGTCACGTGTGTATTTAAACGCAAAAAATCCCTTAAAGCTTATAAAGTCCGAATGAATTATTATTGCGACGATACTTATGGCACACCCGGTCGCAGATCCCGCTACAGTAGCGATAGCATCTCCGACAACTCCGAGAGCGGGACAGCCCCAATGACCTTCGATGAGAAGATAGTTAACGAAGATATCTATAACTGCATTTGCGATACTGGAGATAAAAGTATAATGGGTGCGGCCGATACCCCTTAATGCGGAATTAAGAATGGTAGATGTGTTTTGGAATACTACCAATCCTACTACTATCCTGATAAAGGAAACCGATATATCGACAGTATCGTTTCTTTTGGTACAAATGAGCATTATCTGCTTGGAGAAGACGAAGAACAGCAGACCAACTACGACAGAAAGAACTATTCCGGCCCACAAGATGGTATGGAAATACTTGTTGGCTTCTTCTTTATTGCTTCTTCCGTTAGCCTGGGCAACAAAGAATGACAGTGCAATACCCAGAGCCGTGAAGATAGACAACACAAACATCTTGGGCTGACTTGTCAAAGATACTGCGGCAACCGTATCGAATCCCAAGCCTGAAATCATCTCGGTATCAATGGCCGCGACAATAACCGCCACCATGCTCTCGAGAATGGCGGGAATAGCTATCTTTATCAGTTCAGCTCTTTTTGATGCCCCAATACTGTTCATGAACCCAATAATACAACACGAGAAAAAACAAGTGTATATTAAAGAAGTAAAGCACAGTATTCACGGAGAGTCATTATGGACAAAAGAAGCGTTTTTCTAACAACAGTAAATGAATGCAAGAACAGACTTGATATCAAGTACTTCATAAGCCGTGACGTAAACGGCGATCCTGTTTTTACCACAGGCATCTCAGTCGCTGAAGCCGGCATCAAGACTGTGCTGTCCGACACACGCATCGATGAGATCGTGGTCTTAGGTCCCCAGGAATACTGTTCAAGCGACAGCGAAGAAGGCATCAAGCTTTCCGATATAAAGATAAAGAACGGTGCCGACATCTCCGCCATGAGCGAGTATGAGTTCTTCTGCTACCGCATAGTCGAATACTTAAACCAGGTCGACTTCGAGATGATCGATATTGATGAGCTCGTAAGCGAAGACGTAAAGAAGACATTAAGCGAGAAGATAGACGCCTTCAGAAAGGCACACTCTCTCGGCACTCCCAAGGGACTTTTCCTTGAGATATGCTCTGACAAGGAGCTTGAGTCTGCTTTTCGAGATGAGGTGCTGACTGGCCTTACGGAAGACGAGAGCAAGTGGGTATGCCACCAGCTGTATACGCAGATGGACGCTTACTACAAGATCCACGTAGGAAGCACGAACAGAGACGCCATCATCCGCTACCTCCCCATCGACCTGTCGGGAGAGCTGCGCGTTGACGACATTACTAAGGTCGCAAGAAGCGTGCTCGGCGATGACGATCACAAGGTAGACCTCTACATGGATATGCAGGGCATGGGCTCCATCAACGGCAACACGCTCATCTCTACTTTCCTTATGACAAACAAGCGCACAGGCTACACATGTAAGATCAAAGGTCTCATAAGCTCCGGCAAGAAGCCGAGTGCCGTCTCAGGACGCGTCCTCGATCTTAGGAAGAGCTACGATATCACCAAGCTCATGTCCGGCATCGACCTGTTCCTCGAGTACGGCAAGGACGCACAGCTCAAGGAGTTCTGGAGCAGCCTCGATGTTATCGATCCAAATGCAGAAAGGCTCTTCAACGCCATGGACTGCATCGATGAGGGCGTTTCGCTTTGTATCGTTGACTTGATCTCTTACGGTATCAACATCATCAGAAGTCTTGTTAAGAAGCTTAAGGACAAGCACACGGACAATATCTATCTCGAGATCATCCTGAATGCCATCAAGGCGGACTACGGTTCACTTCTTGAAGGAGACGAGTTAAGCGTACCCGAGCTTCTTAAGTGGTGCTTGCGTAAAGGCTTCTACCAGCAGCTTCTTACAATCATCGAGTCCAAGGTTCCTTACGACATCGTAAAGCGCGGTATCTACTACTACGCACGCGACAGCAAGGATATCGATGCATTCAGGCAGGAGCTCAACGTCATGTACTGGAATCAGCTTCCTACCATGCGCTGGTCTTATAACGACATCGAGCACTATTTCATAAAGTTCTACGGCCGCCACGTCGTCGATTTCAGACAGAGCAAGGACGCCGTAGCAAGAGATTATGCGAAGCTTCGTGTGGATGCACTGCACGGCAAGGTCGAAGGTATCGTTCCTGCGTTCTCATATCTTAAGGATGACGCGCTTTTGTATGAACTGCTTCTCAGCTACTACAAGATCGGTAATCTGCGTAATGCGGTAAACCACGCTGTCATCGAGGAGAATGCGCTCGAGGACGGAGAAGAATTCGAGCACAAGGATAACCGTATCCTCTTGGGCGATGCGATAGGGAAGTTCATCAAGCTTTACTGCTCTGCATGTGAGAAAGCTGTACCTGACAAGAATGTACCGCAGTTCCTGGATGCCGACCGCTTCAGATCATATGTGAAGAAGCATGAACTCGTTCCTCTGACTGAAGATAAGCCCGGCGTCTTGAATAACAGCTTCTGCTGCAGCTATAACGGCAAGGAAGTTCTCGTCAACATCCGCATGCTCGCACCCGAGCAAGATGAGGATTGATTATTCTAACTCGAACGCTCCTGTATAGAGCTGGTAATATGTACCCTTCTTGGCAATGAGCTCATCATGTGAGCCGCGCTCTATGATGCGGCCGTGGTCAAGAACCATGATTACATCCGAATCCATAACAGTAGAGAGTCTGTGAGCGATAACGAATACCGTTCTTCCCTCCATGAGCTTATCCATGCCTCTCTGAACGATAGACTCTGTACGTGTATCGATAGAAGACGTAGCCTCGTCGAGGATCATTACCGGCGGATCTGCTACTGCTGCACGCGCGATGGCAATGAGCTGACGCTGGCCCTGTGACAGGTTCGCACCATTATTCGTCAGAAGCGTATCGTAACCCTCAGGAAGTCTCGTGATGAAGTCATCAGCTCCCGCAAGCTTAGCTGCTTCCACACACTCGTCGTCAGTAGCACTTAAGCGGCCGTATCTTATGTTGTCCATAACGGTGCCTGTAAACAGGTTTGTCTCCTGCAGAACAAGGCCCAAAGACTTACGAAGATCTCTCTTCTTTATCTTGTTTACGTTAATTCCGTCGTATCTGATCTTACCGTCTGCAATGTCATAGAAACGGTTGATAAGGTTCGTGATCGTAGTCTTACCTGCACCGGTAGCTCCGACAAATGCCACCTTCTGTCCGGGCTTCGCGAAAACACTTACATCGTGAAGGACATCTTTGCCCTCTTCGTAAGCGAAGTCTACATCGACCATCTCCACGTCGCCTTCGAGAAGCTTATAGGTAATGGTGCCGTCTGCCTGGTGGGGATGCTTCCAAGCCCAGTGGCCTGTACGCTCCTCTGTCTCGGTAACTTCGCCGTTGGAATCAGTCTTGCAGTTAACGAGAGCAACATATCCATCATCAGTCTCAGGCTTCTCATCGATCAACGAGAACACTCTCTGAGCACCTGCGCCTGCCATTACGACAGCATTGATCTGCATAGTGAGCTGGTTGATGTTTCCTGTGAACTGTCTGGACATGTTAAGGAAAGGAACCATTACGGATACATCGAATACGAGACCGGAGATAGAAAGGCTCGGAGCCTTGAACATGATAAGCAGACCGCCGACTATAGCAAGTACAACGTAGATGATGTTACCTATATTGCCGATGATCGGACCTAAGACATTCGCATAAGCGTTAGCTCTCCAAGAGTCCTCATACAGGCTGTTGTTGATCTGGTCGAACTCATCAACACACTTCTTCTCGTGGTTAAAGACCTTAACGACCTTCTGGCCGTTTACCATCTCCTGGATATATCCTTCAGTCTTACCCACAGCCTCCTGCTGCTTAACAAAGTACTTGGCAGAACCGCCACCGACGAACTTTGTAAGGTAGAACATCAGGAATACACCTGCGACGAGTACGAGTGTCATCCATACGCTGTAGTAGAGCATAAGAGCAAACACGCCGACTACGATGGTTCCGCATCTAAGGAGCGCAGGGAATGCCTGCGATACGAGCTGCCTTAATGTATCGATATCATTTGTGTAGTGGGACATGATATCGCCGTGCTTATGAGTATCGAAGTACTTGATAGGCAGGCGCTGCATGCCACCGAACATCTCTTTACGCAGCTTATCAAGATATCCTTGTGTCATTACTGCCATGATCTGTGTCTCTATTACGGACAGGATCAAAGCCAGAACATACATCACAAGGAGGATGATAAGATTGCTTACGATCTCGGGACGCGCTGCTTCCCATGTCACACCGCCCTCGACACCATCGATGACGATAGCAAGGACCTTCTGAAGGAAGATCGGGGGAGCTGCTGATACGGCAGCAGAGAAAATAATGCAGAATACAGCTACTTTTCCCATCTTGGGATAGAACCCGAAGAACATCTTCAGCGCTCTTCCGAGTCCGCCGAAGCCCTGGTTATAGCCTTCTTTACCCTGGCCTAAGCCGGCACCTGCTCCACCTCTTGGCGGCATTACTCCAATCCTCCTTTCGTCTGTTGTTCATATATCTCGCGATAGATATCCGATGACTTAAGAAGCTGCTCGTGTGTACCTGTAGCAACGATCTTACCGCCATCAAGGATAATGATCATGTCAGCATCCATAACGGAAGCGACACGCTGTGCGATTATTATCTTAGTTGTATCAGGAATGAACTCCTTGAAGCTCTTCCTTATGAGAGCATCCGTCTTCATGTCTACAGCGGAAGTAGAGTCATCGAGGATCAGGATCTTCGGATTCTTAAGAAGCGCTCTTGCTATACAAAGTCTCTGCTTCTGTCCGCCGGAAACATTGCTTCCGCCCTGCTCTATGAATGTGTCGTAGCCCTTTTCGAAAGAGCGGATGAACTCGTCTGCCTGCGCGAGGCGGCACGCTTCCTCTATCTGCTCCTGCGTAGCGTTCTCGTTACCCCAGCGAAGGTTCTCGTTGATAGTACCCGAGAAAAGGACGTTTTTCTGCAGTACCACAGAAACAGCATCTCTTAAAGTCTTAAGATCATAATCCTTTACATCAACGCCGCCGACTTTGACGGAACCTGAAGTAACATCATAAAGTCTCGGGATAAGCTGTACGAACGTAGTCTTGGATGAACCCGTACCGCCGAGAACACCTACCGTCATACCGGAATCGATGTGAAGGTCTATGTCAAACAGGGCCTCTCTCTCGGCATGCTCAGAATACTTGAAGTGTACATCCGTAAAGTCGATAGAGCCGTCAGCAACTTCCGTGACAGGCTCATCGGGATTCGTGATCGTAGGCTCTTCCTTAAGTACCTCAGCAAGTCTCTTTATAGACTCGAGGGACATCGTGATCATAACGTAGATCATGGAGATCATCATGAGCGACATCAAAACCTGAACGCCGTATGTGATCATCGCAGACATCTGTCCTACATCGATACCGGAACCGGTCATAACGAGTTTGGAACCTACGAAGAGCACGAACAACATATTAAAGTACAGGCAGAACTGCATCAGAGGGCCGTTCAAAGCAACAATCCTCTCTGCCTTGGTAAAGTCCTTCATGATATCTTCAGAAGCCGTGGAGAACTTCTTTATCTCGTAGTCTTCCCTTGCGAAGCCCTTAACTACACGCATTCCGCGCACGTTCTCTTCTACGGATTCGTTAAGCTTATCGTACTTTCTGAATACCGCTACGAAGGCAGGCATCGCCTTACGTGCAATGGAAATAAGTCCGAAGACCAATACAGGAATGATAACTGCGAATGTCAAAGCGAGCTTGCCGCCCATAATGGACGCCATGATGATTGAGAATATGAGCATCATAGGTGCTCTTACCGCGATTCTTATACACATCATGTAAGAGTTCTGAACGTTCGTTATATCTGTCGTCGTTCTCGTTACGAGAGACGATGTGGAGAACTTATCTACGTTAGCAAATGAGAATCCCTGGATCTTAGAGAAGACATCCGATCTTAAGTTCCTTGCAAGACCTGCGGAAGCCTTAGCAGAGAAAAGGCCTGCAAAAACACCGCAAGCGAGAGATACTACGGCAGCCACTACCATGATCGCGCCCATCTTAAGAATGTAATTCATATCAAGACCGTCCTTGATACGGTTTACCAGAAGCGCTGTAATATAGGGTATCAAAACCTCAAGGAACACCTCTCCGATAATGAATGCGAGAGAGAGGAAAGTAGCCTTTTTGTTATCCCTTACGGACTTAAGAATTATCTTTACATTTCCCATAGCAAAGGCATTATATCACAATATATTTTTCTGTATAAGTTGAGGCATAAAAAAAGGCCGTCTCGGAAAGACAGCCCTTCATTTTTCTGGTGACCCGTACGAGAGTTGAACTCGTCACTCCGCCGTGAAAGGGCGACGTCTTAGCCGATTGACCAACGGGCCTTTCGAAAAATGGTAGCGGCAGTGGGATTCGAACCTACGACCTGCCGGGTATGAACCGGACGCTCTGGCCAACTGAGCTATGCCGCCATAAATCGCTTGAAAATTATATAAGCTTAGAACAGTAAAGTCAACTATAAAATAATAAAAAAGGGATGTCGGTAATCGACATCCCTTTGAATGAGCAATAATCAGTAAGATTACTTGAGCTCGAGCTCAGCGCCGGAACCCTCGAGCTTCTTCATGAGCTCGTCAGCCTCATCCTTGGATACGTTCTCCTTGAGAGCAACAGGTGCCTTCTCAACGAGCTCCTTAGCATCCTTAAGTCCAAGACCCATAGCGTCCTTAACTGCCTTGATAACGCCCATCTTAGCGTCACCGAAACCTCTGAGCATAACTGTGAACTCAGTCTTCTCCTCAGCGCCGCCAGCTGCACCGCCAGCTGCAGGAGCTGCTGCTACCATAGCTGCTGCAGATACGCCAAACTCTTCTTCGATTGCCTTCTCGAGGTCGAAAAGCTCTGTTACGGAAAGAGCCTTGATCTCATCGAGGATCTTTGTGATATTCTCACTAGCCATTTTTGTTTTCCTCCATTAATGAATTAATTGTTTTTATTTCTTATTTGAAGCGATCAAGCTTCTGCAGGTGCTGCTTCTTCAACGGGAGCTGCTGCTTCCTCTGCGGGAGCCTCAGCCTCAGCTGCGGGAGCCTCTTCTGCTGCAGGTGCAGGTGCGGGTGCACCGTCTTCTTCCTGCTTCTTCTCTGCTACTGCCTTAACGAGCATGGCAAGCTTTGTAAAAGGGAAAAGCAAACCATATACGACCTGGCTGTAGAGTGTCTCGGGATCCGGAACCTTGGAAAGTGCAACGATCTCGTCAACGGAAGCTGCCTTACCGTCGATAACACCGCCCTTGATCTCCAACGGCTCGAAGTCTTCAGCAAACTTAGCGATGATCTTTGCAGGTGCAACGATATCAGCAGAGTATGCTACAGCTGTAGGGCCTTCAAAGATCTCGTCAACTCCCTCGATACCGAGTTCCTTGAATACGAGACGGAGAACTGTGTTCTTTACAACCTGGAACTTAACGTTGCCGCTTCTCAATTCACGTCTCATATTAGTATCCTGCTCAACAGTAAGTCCGCGGGATGCAACGAATACGAATGTCTTAGCTTCCTTAAAGTCAGCTACGAGATCTGCTACAACCTGCTTCTTTGCTGCAAGGATTTTCTCACTGGGCATTTCTTGTTTACCTCCTGTTAGATTTTAAAACCCTTATGCCGGAGAAGACATAAGGGTCAAGTTCACACATAGTGTTTACTCATTCCTCGGCGGCAGGTCTCCCTGCGGCTGTCTTCGGCATGAAAGATATTTAATTGTTAGTTAATTCAGATTAAACGTACTTCTGTGCGTTGAGTCTGATACCGGGACCCATCGTTGTAGCGATGGTAGCATTCTTGAAATACTGTCCCTTAGCTGCTGCAGGCTTAGCCTTAGCGATAGCCTCCATGATTGTGTTGAGGTTCTCGAGGAGCTTCTCCTCACCGAAAGAAACCTTACCAATCGGGCAGTGGATGATGTTTGTCTTATCAAGACGATACTCAACCTTACCGGCCTTGATATCGTTGATAGCCTTTGTAACATCCATAGTAACTGTACCGGACTTAGGGTTAGGCATGAGGCCCTTAGGACCCAAAGCCTTACCGATACGTCCTACAACACCCATCATGTCAGGAGTTGCAACGACTGCATCGAAGTCGAACCAGTTCTCAGACTGGATCTTCTGTACCATATCCTCGGCACCTACGAAATCTGCGCCTGCTGCTGTAGCCTCATCGGCCTTGGGGCCCTTCGCGAAAACGAGGACTCTCTTTGTCTTACCTGTACCGTGAGGGAGAACTACTGCACCTCTAACCTGCTGGTCAGCGTGACGTGAGTCAACACCCAAACGAACATGAAGCTCTACTGTCTCATCAAACTTTGCCTTACCGGTCTGCTCGATAAGCTTAACTGCCTCGGAAGGATCGTAAGCTACTGATCTGTCAACGACCTTGGCAAGTTCTGTATATCTCTTACCTTTTTTCATTTACGGTCTCTCCTTCCTTAGTCTCTTGTTACAACGATACCCATGGATCTTGCTGTACCTGCTACCATCTCGGCACAGGACTCGATAGAAGATGCATTAGTATCTACCATCTTGATTGCTGCGATCTTCTTGCACTCTTCGAAAGAGATTGTAGCAACCTTCTGTGTGTTAGGCTTACCTGAACCCTTCTCGATATTGCAGGCCTTCTTAAGAAGTACCGGCACCGGAGGAGTCTTTGTAATGAAAGTGAAGGAACGGTCAGCATAAACTGTAATGATTACAGGAATGATGAGTCCGGCATCCTTAGCTGTTCTCTCATTGAACTCTTTAACGAACTGCGCGATGTTGATACCGTGCTGTCCAAGAGCTGGTCCTACCGGCGGCGCGGGTGTAGCTTTGCCTGCAGGGATCTGAAGTTTTACATAACCTGCAATTTTCTTAGCCATAACGGCCACCTCCCAAAATTAGTTTTATTTACTGTGCGCGATGCGCTTAACAGTCTTAGATCTTCTCGACCTGTGTGAAGTCGAGGTAAACAGGTGTCTCACGACCGAACATCGTAAGCTTAACCTTAACCTGCTGCTTCTCGTTGTTCATCTCTTCGACGACGCAGATAGAATCAGCAAACGGTCCGCTGATTACGCGGATTGTGCTTCCGACATCGTAATCAACCTCAGGTACCCAATCTGTATCGATGCCCATTGCTACCAGATCGCTGTCTGCGATAGGAAGGGGCTTGTTAGGGTTAGTTGATACGAATCCCGTAACGCCTCTTGTGTTTCTGATGAGGTACCAAAGTTCCTTATCAGCTGCGGACGGCTCTTCATCCTTACCGAGTGTATCGAATCCGCTTACGAACTTGATGAAGACGTAACCCGGATACTTCTTACGCTTGATAGGCTTCTTCTTGCCATCCTTGATCTCGATGATATCTTCTGTAGGAATGAAGATGTCCTGGATGATATCCTGCATTCCTCTGTTAGCGATAGTCTTCTCGAGCAAGGTCTTAACCTTGTTCTCATAGCCGGAGTATGTGTGAACTACGTACCACTTGGCTTCTTTCTCGTCAGCCATATTAGCCCTCACTTTCAGCGGCGGTCTCCGCTACTGTCTCAGCTGCCTCTGTTTCTGCGGCTTCAGTCTCAACAGCCTCTGTCTCAACTGCTTCCGTAGCAACTGCCTCTGTTACAGCTGTAACACCTGTAGCTACTGTAGCTGTAGGCTCTACCTCATCGTAGAAGTTGAGCTTATCGAGCAATGCTCTGCCGCCCATAGAGATGAAACTAAGGAATACGGCAAAGAAAAGGATTACAGTAAGAACTACAGCAGATGTATTCTTAAGCTTCTCTCTAGTAGGCCACACAGACTTACGGAGTTCCTGACGAACTTCCTTAAAGACCTGTGCGATCCTCTGGAAAACATTCTTTTTCTTTGACTTATCAGCCATTACTTGGTCTCCTTGTGTACCGTGTGCTTACGGCAGAAAGGGCAATACTTCTTAAGCTCGAGTCTTTCAGTAGTATTCTTCTTATTCTTATAAGTCTGATAATTTCTGCGCTTGCACTCTTCACATGCAAGTGTGAGCTTATCTCTGACATCAGCCTTAGCCATATCTTTGCTCCGCCATTTTTCTACACAATAAAAAAAGACCTTGCGGTTTTTTTGCTCGACAATTGTAACACGCTCCCCGAACTTGTGTCAACGAGAATTTTGCACTTCGAAAAGCGTGCCGGAAAGAAGCTCAGCTTCTCCTGTTGCGAAGCTACTTTTCGATGTATTCGAGGGAGATACCCCTGTGCACCCGAAGCACGAGAAGATGGTAAACGAAATCTGCTGTCTCGGAGATGACACCAGACTTGCTGTCCTTGGCTGCGGCGCTGCATGTCTCGACTGCTTCCTCGCCGAACTTCTTGGCGATCTTCTCAGTGCCTGCATCGAGCAGGTAGTTTGTGTAAGAACCGTCCTGTGGCTCCTTCTGTCTGTTCAGAATGACCTGATAGAGTTCTTCCATGATATTCATGAGCGGGTCTCCTTAATAATATTATTCTTTATCATATTTCCACTCCTGGAGAGGAGTATAGAAACAGGTTCTGTTGCCGGTGTGGCATGCTGCGCCGGTCTGATCGATCTGATAAAGCAGAGTGTCGCGGTCGCAGTCGATGCTGCAGGAGATCACCTTCTGGATGTGGCCCGAAGTCTCGCCCTTCTTCCAGAGTGTGTTCCTCGACCTTGAGTAGTAGTGCATGTAGCCGGTCTCGCATGTAAGGCGGAAAGCCTCGTAGTTCATGTAAGCCATCATGAGGACTTCGCCGTTAGAAGGATCCTGGCAGATCGCAGGGACCATGCCGTCGGAATTCTTCTTCATATGCGCCCACACGTCGAGTGGCGCAGGGATGCGCCTTACGGGTATGCCTCTGCCCTGAAGGTACGCCTTGAGGGC
>JAEEGJ010002592.1_pt1 | contig 87796 bp, 77 predicted proteins | sample 8958761 | NCBI WGS metagenome assembly JAEEGJ01 (sample SAMN16246546, study PRJNA631951) | gut metagenome | biome: gut microbiome; feature: rumen; material: RS-attached | host: Bos | place: Iran: Karaj | collected 2018-10
ACGAGCGAGGTCCAGCGCATGGTCATCGCCGCAAACCTCGGCGTGAAGTAAGAAGGAGGGCAGAGAACATGAAGATTTTTGTTACCGTAAAGCAGGTTCCCGATACCTCCGGAACGGTCGCCGTCAACCCGGACGGCACGCTGGACCGCGCGTCCATGCAGACCATCATCAATCCCGACGACATGAACGCGGTCGAAGCCGCGCTGACGCTGAAGGATGAGCTCGGCTGCAAAGTCGTGGCGTTCACGATGGGACCGCCGCCCGCCGAGGGCATGCTCCGCGAGCTCATGGCAATGGGCGTGGACGAGGGCGTTTTAATCACCGCTCGCGAGTTCGGCGGCTCCGACACCTACGCGACAAGCCAGATCATCGCGGCGGCGATCGACACCTACGGCGTCGAGCCCGAAGACATCATCCTTGCGGGACGTCAGGCGATCGACGGCGACACCGCGCAGGTCGGCCCGCAGATCGCGGAGAAGCTGCATCTGCCGCAGGTCACCTATGCGGGCGAGATCCAAAAGGACGGCGACGTCCTCACTGTCAAGCGCATCCTTGAGGACGGCTACATGACCGTTAAGGTCCACACGCCCTGCATGATCACCTGCATCAAGGAGCTGAACAAGCCGCGCTACATGAACATCGGCGGCATCTTCGAGTGCTACGAAAAGCAGGTCGTCACCATGACGTACGACACCTTAAAGGATCATCCGCTGATCGACAAGAGCACGATCGGACTTTTAGGCTCTCCCACAAACATCCTCACGTCGTTCACGCCGCCGCAAAAGGGCGCAGGCATGATGCTTCCGGGCGACGGAAAGGAAACGACCGACAAGCTCGCGGGCATCCTTGCCGCGAAGCACATCATCTGAGGAAGGGGGAACGGAATCATGTTTAACAGCAGCGAAATCGAAGCCTTCAAGAACGTTTGGGTCTTCTGTGAACAGCGCAACGGCGAAATGATGCCGACCACCTTCGAGCTGATCTCCGAGGGACGCAAGCTTGCCGACGAGCTCGGCGTGGAGCTTTGCGGCGTCCTGCTCGGCGAAAACGTTGACGGCATTGCAAAGGAGCTGGGGCTTTACGGCGCGGACAAGGTCTATGTTTACAATAGCCCGCTTCTTGCGACGTTCACCACCGACGCGTACACCAAGGTCATCGTCGACGCGGTCGAGGAATTTAAGCCCGAGATCCTGCTCTTCGGCGCATCCACGATCGGTCGTGATCTCGCGCCGCGCTGCGCGGCAAGACTGCACACCGGTCTCTGCGCGGACTGCACGCACCTTGACATCGACCTTGGTAACTATCAGCAGTTCCTCCGTGAAGCGTCCACGCTTCCCGAGGATCGCATCGAGCGCACGAAGAGCGTCCGGCTTGCCGGCGCGGATCATTCCGTCGCGCGCGACCTTAAGATGACCCGTCCGGCGTTCGGCGGTCACCTGATGGCGTCCATCATCTGTCCGCGCTTCCGTCCCGCGATGGCGACGGTACGCCCCGGCGTTATGAAGCGTCGCGAGAACCCGCACGAGGTCGAGCTTCTGCATCCCGCGTTTGACCTGAAGCCCGAGGACATCAAGACCGAGGTCGTCGAGGTCGTCAAGGCGGCAAAGAAGCTCGTCGACCTGATCGGCGCGGACTACATCGTGTCCGTCGGTCGCGGCATCTCTAAGGATGTTGAGAAGGGTCTCGCCCTTGCCGAAGAGCTTGCAAACGAGCTCGGCGGCGTGGTCGGCGCGTCCCGTGCCTGTGTCGACGCGGGCTGGATCGGCGCGGATCACCAGGTCGGTCAGACCGGCAAGACGGTCCACCCGAAGGTGTACGTCGCGCTCGGCATCTCCGGTGCGATCCAGCACAAGGCGGGCATGCAGGAATCCGAATGCATCATCGCGGTCAACAAGAACGAGACCGCTCCGATCTTCGAGTGCGCGGACTACGGCATCGTGGGCGACCTGTTCAAGGTCGTGCCCGAGCTGATCGAATCCATCCGCGCGGCGAAAGCGGCAAAATAATCAAAACAATACGTCCCGGGGATGCTCTCCTCGGGGCGTGCTTTTATTGTAAGGATAAGCGACGAAAAGGGAATAATGAGGTGTACGATGGAAGATTTGAACGTAAAAAAGGAAGAAATCCGTGTCTGGGGGATTCATTGCAGGGATGATGTTCTGTTCCGAAAGGAAAACATCATTGCAATCGGATGGAAAGATATGGGTGACTTGAGTATTCTCGGTTCAGACCGCGAAGCGTTCAAAAAACGGTATGCGGAAGTATATAAGGATGCAAAGAAGGGAAGCGTCGCAAACGGGGCGGGTATGCTATACAGATTTTGCAACGAAGTACAAATCGACGATTATGTGGTATACCCATCAAAGAGCGATCGACAGGTAAATATCGGTATTATCGAAGGTGAATATCAGTATGATGCTACGCAGCCGGAATATGTACAAACGCACAAAGTCAAATGGCTGAAACAGTTTCCACGGACCTATTTTTCACAAGGCGCACTATATGAAATTGGGGCAGCACAATCGTTTTTCATGGTAAAGAACTATGCGGATGAATTTCTTGCTGCGCTTGATAAAGGATTTAGAAAACCCCGTATTGAGGATGAAAAAGAGGTGGTAGAGGCAACAGCCGAGCTCATAATTGAGAACACCAAAGACTTTATCCTAAAAGAGCTGAGTCGGCAATTAAAAGGCTATGATTTGGAAGAATTTGTAGCGGATCTTTTACGGGCGATGGGGTATCGTACAACGGTATCGCCGCACGGCGGAGACAGTGGGATCGATATCACAGCGTACAAGGATGAATTGCCGCCGCGGATTCTTGTGCAGGTCAAGAGCCAGGATGGGGACATCAAAGAAACGACGATTCAATCCCTGAAAGGCGCAATGCGCGAAGGCGATTACGGCTTATTCATTACGCTTTCGGATTATACGAAGAACGCAAAGGCATATCTTCGGAATACACCGATCATCCGGGGAATCAACGGAACGGAGTTGGTGGACCTTGTGATCAAGTATTACAAGGATTTGAGCGAAAAGTATAAGCGGATCATTCCGCTGCAGATGGTTTATATTCCGGTTTCAAAGAATCTATTTGAATAAACGCGGGATAACCGGATTTTCGGTAGGGACGGGCATTGCCCGTCCGTTTTTGATCCGCAAAAAGCTGGCGCTTTTCTGCGTGTACTCCTCGTCCGCCTTCGCTGACGCTGCGGCACCTTCCCACATCAGGGGGAAGGCCTTTGGATTCGCGACAACGGTTCGTAGGGGCGGATATGATCCGCCCGTTGCGCAGCTTGACGGGGCGCCGGGGTCGGTCTCCACACGCGCATGAACAACCCCTCAGTCGGCTCCGCCGCCAGCTCCGCTTACACAGGGGAGCCAAGGAATACTTGCCCTCCCTGTGCAAGGGAGGGTGGATTTTGCGAAGCAAAAGACGGAAGGGTTGTCGATGCATTGCGCTTGCGCGCATGAATCGGCTGCGCCGTGAATTGTTCTGCGGACATGAATTGCCCCTGCAGGGCATAAAAAGCCCGGCCAAACGGTCGGGCTTTGCTGTATCGTTTGATCAGTCGATCATGGACTTCAGATTCTCCGCAACCGTGATCGGGGCGGCGGTGGCAGCCTTGACCTGGTCGACGGTAAATTCCGGGTTGATCTCGGTCATCAAAAGACCGTTTTCGGTGACTTCGAGGACGCACATCTCGGTGATGATCTTCTTCACGCAATGCGAAGCGGTCAAGGGGAGACGGCACTTTTCGAGGATCTTCGGGTTGCCTTTTGCGGTGTGCTCCATGCAGACGATGCAATTGCGCGCGCCGACGCACAGATCCATTGCGCCGCCCATGCCGGGCATACGCTTGCCGGGGATGATCCAGTTTGCAAGGTTGCCCTCCTGGTCGACCTCGAGCGCGCCGAGGAAGCACGCGTCAACGTGACCGCCGCGGATCAGACCGAAGTTCGTTGCGGAGTCGATGAAGCCGCCGCCGAACGCCACGGATGCGACATTGCCGCCTGCGTCGACGACATGGTACGGATCGTAGTTCGCGTCTTCGGGCTTCGGCGTCGCGCCTGCGCCGACGATGCCGAGCTCGGCATGGATGATGAGGTCAACGCCCTCGGGAAGGAAGCCGGGGATCATGGTCGGAAGGCCGATGCCGAGGTTGACGACGTCGCCGTCCTTCAGTTCTTTCGCGCAGCGCTTTGCGATGAAAGCTTTGATTTCGTTCTTATCCATTACTTTCTCTCTCCTTCCACGATGTAGTCCACGCACATGCCGTAGGTGTGGATGTTCTCGGGCTCGATCTCGCCGACGGGAACGAGATATTCGGTCTCGGCGATGACGACGTCCGCCGCGGTCGCCATGACCGTGTTGAAGTTGCGCATCGTGCCCTTGTACCAGCAGTTGCCGGCTTCGTCGCACTTATAGGTGCCGAGCAGCGCAAAGTCCGCATGGATCGGCTTCATCAGAAGGTACTGCTTGCCGTCGATCTTCTGCTTGCCGAGGCACAGCGGGCTTTCCTCGATCAGCGTGTCGACGCCGACGGGGGTGAGCACGCCGCCCAGTCCCGCGCCGCCCGCGCGGATGCACTCCGCCATGGAGCCCTGCGGGATCAGATTGACTTCCAGCGTGCCGGCGTTCATCTGTTCGCCGACCTCGGGCGTCATACCGACGTGCGTTGCGATGACGCGCTTGACCTGATGGTTGTGAATGAGCTCCGCGATGCCGAAGAACTCTTCACCCATCGGACCGACCGCACGACCCATATCGTTTGCGATCAGCGTGAGGTCCTTCGTGCCGAGCTTCACAAGCTCCTTAACGATGGCGCGCGCCTGTCCGCAGGCGAGAAAGCCGCCGCACATGATCGTAGCGCCGTCGGGAATCATTTTCGCTGCCTCAGCGGCAGTGATGACCGGTTTCTTTGCCATGATTGTTCCTCCTTGTTGATTTCGGTTATCTATCTTGGCGGCTTATTTCATGCCGCGTTTGACCATTTCCGTGACGACGAAGCTTGCCACGTCGTCGCCGTAGGTGCCCGCGCCGAAGCCTGCGTCAAAGCCGAGCTCTTTCGCAAGCTCGTGCGTGATGCGCGGACCGCCGCAGACCACCACGAAGCGGTCTCTGAGCCCTTCGGCTTCGAGAAGCTCGATGAGGTTCGTGAGGTTCTGGATGTGGATGTCCTTCTGCGTGACCGTCTGCGAGACTAAAAGTGCGTCCGCGTGGACTTCGAGCGCCTTTTTGATAAAGTCCTCGTTTGCGACCTGCGAGCCGAGGTTATACGCCTCGATCATCTCATAGCGCTCCACGCCGTAGTGCCCCGCGAAGCCCTTGCGGTTCATGATCGCGTCGATGCCGACCGTGTGTGCGTCGGTGCCGGTAGAGGCGCCCACCATCACGACCTTCCTGCCGATGTGCTCGCGGATGTAGTCGTTCGTTTCCTCCATGCTCATCACCTCGGATTCGACGGTGATGACGTGGATGTCCTCATAGTTGACGGTGTGCACGCAGCTGCCGTAGACCACATAGAACGTGAACTCCTTGTCGAGCGGTGCGTGATACGTCACGTTCGGCTCGTCGAGCCCCATCTTCTTTGCGATCTGCCGCGCCGCTTCCACGCCGCGCTCGTCGTCCTTGATCGGCAGGGTAAAGCTCAGCTGCACCTTGCCGTCGTTCATCGTGTCGCCGTACGGCTTCAGCCGTGTGAGGTCGAGAGTGGTGTCGAACTCGATCTTATGCGTGTTATACAGTCCGCTGCTCATTCGTTTGCCACCTTGCCTTTCATGACCTCGATAAACGGGTTGATGTAGTGTTCATCCTTGAGGACTACGCCTTGAAGTCCTTTGCCGCCGTCTTTCGGGCGCTTGACATCCGCGAAGATGCCGCGTTCGAGCGTCGTGAACAGCCCGAGCGTTTCGATCTCTTTCAAAAGCTCCGTCGCTTTCGTCAGCACCTCGTTTGCGCGGGTGCGGATGATGCCGCCTTCCTTGAAGGTGAGCTCACTCCCGAGATCCTTCATCGTGCGGAAGATGTACTGCGCGTTTTCGATCGACAGCGCGCGGTCCGACATGAACGGCGTGTGGATCGCCTCGGTCATCATGCCGAGGAGGTGGAGTTTTTGGTTTGTCAGGATCGTGACCATATTGAACAGCGCGTCCTGGATGTGTCCGCGGAAGATGTTGCCGGTCATGTACTTCGTCGGCGGCATGTACTTTAACGGCGCATTCGGGAAGATCTCGCGCGCCATCTCCGCCTGCGCAAGCTCGTAGAGGAACGTGTTTTCGACCGCCGGGTCCATCTCGAACGCGTGACCGAGACCCATCTGCTCCTCGCGCATGCCGGCGCACTTTGCGAACGCTTCATTGAGGAACTGCGACGCAAGCACCGTGTGCGCGGACGTGATCGCGTCGTCGGTCGTGAGGTAGTTGTCCTCGCCGGTGTTGATGATGACGCCTGCGTAGCCGTTGATGATGCGGGAAAAATACTGGTCGACGATCGTGCGCTGCATGTTGATGTCGCGGAACAGGATGCCGTACAGCGCGTCGTTCAGCATGACGTCGAGCCGTTCCAAAGCGCCCATCGCCGCGATCTCCGGCATGCACAGACCCGAGCAGTAATTGCACAGGCGAATGTACCGGTGCTGCTCCTCGCCGACCTCGTCGAGCGCCGCGCGCATCAGCCGGAAGTTCTCCTGCGTTGCGTAAGTGCCGCCGAAGCCCTCGGTGGTCGCGCCGTAGGGAACATAGTCAAGGAGCGACTGGCCCGTCGTGCGGATGACCGCGATGATGTCCGCGCCCTGTTTTGCGCCCGCCTTCGCCTGGATGATGTCCTCATAGATGTTGCCGGTCGCGACGATGATGTAGAGGTACGGACCCTGCTTGTCGCCGAAGCGTCCGAGGTACTCGTTTCGCTTTGCGACGTTCTGATTGATCCGTGTCATCGTTGCGTCGATGTACGGCTGCAGAGCCTTGCGGATCTCCTCTTCGGAATGCGCGGGGAGCTTGGTGAGGTCGAGCTCGCCGCGGTCGATCGCTTCCGCGACGCCCTGCGGCGTCAGCCCGGTCTCGAGGATCGCCGTGCCGAGCATCCATGCCGCGCCCTGCGGGAGCAGCGCGTTTTCGGTCAGGTAATCCACGACCACGTTCGGCATGGGAACGTCCATGTCGTTGACGCCGTCGATGCCCAAAAGACGGCAGACGGTGCGTTCGACCGTGACGGTGGTATGCACGTCAATAAAGCGCTGCACGTCGGCGGCGACGTGCGCCGCGCTTGTCCGCGCCTCGTTGACCAGATCAAAATTCAAGCCGAGTTTGCTTTCCATACCGCGTCCTCAGTGCTTGACGTGCCGTTCGTTCCGGAGCAGCTTCGTCGGTTCGAGATAGTGCTGCTTCGTGCCCTCCGCAACGTACGCAACGCCGGTCTTTTCGATCTTTTTCTTGCCGGTGCAGACGTCGCAGTGACAGTTCTGCACATAGTGTTCCGGCTCGGTGTAGGACGTGATGACGCCCTCGAAGTTGCGGAGGATCACCTTTCTCGGCGTCTGCGAGATCAGATAATTCGGCATGACGGGCGTCTTGCCGCCGCCGCCCGGCGCGTCGACGACGAACGTCGGTACGCAGTAGCCGGAGGTGTGACCGCGCAGCGCTTCCATGATCTCGATGCCCTTGCTGACCGGCGTACGGAAGTGCGAAAGACCGAGGGACGGATCGCAGGCGTAGATGTAATACGGACGCACGCGCATCTTGACGAGCCCGTGCACGAGCTCCATCATGACATGGCTGCAGTCGTTGATACCGGCGAGCAGCACGCTCTGGTTGCCCAGCGGGATGCCCGCGTCCGCGAGCATGGCGCACGCCTTCGCCGCTTCGGGCGTGAACTCCTTCGGCGTGTTGAAGTGTGTGTTGACCCAGATGGGATGGTACTTTTTGAGCATGCTGCACAGCTCGGGCGTGATGCGCTGCGGGCATACGACCGGCGTGCGCGAGCCGAGACGGATGATCTCGACGTGCGGGATCGCACGAAGTCTCTGAATGATGCTTTCGAGCATCTTGTCGCCGACCATCAGCGCGTCGCCGCCACTCAGAAGCACGTCGCGGACCTCGGGATGGTTTGCGACATACTCGATGCCCTTGTCGATCTGCGCCGTCGGAACGCCGCAGTCGTTCTGCCCCGCGAAGCGGCGGCGCGTGCAGTGACGGCAGTACATGGAGCACATGTCCGTGATCAGAAACAGCACGCGGTCCGGATAGCGATGGGTGAGACCCGGGACCGGGGAGTCGGTGTCCTCGTGCAGCGGATCCGCGTCCTCGTAATCGGCGTATTCGAGCTCCTCTGCGCGCGGGATCGCCATCTTGCGGATCGGATCAAAGGGATCGTCGAGGTCGATCAGCGAGAGATAGTACGGCGTGATCGCCATACGGAGCTTGCCGAGCGTTTTGCGAATGCCTTCTTCCTCTTCGGGCGTCAGCGTCATGATCTTTTTGAGATCGTCAAGCGTTTCGGCGCGGTGGGCTACCTGCCAGTGCCAGTCGTTCCACTGTTCTTCGGGTACGTCGGCAAAAAGGCCGTTGCGGGTTTTCATAAATAAACCTCCTGTTGTCGGAATAAAGATAATCGGGGGATGGACAATCCCTCCGGGTTCACTGCGTTCACCCACCTCCCTTTACACAAGGGAGGCATGGGGTACAGGGAGCCCCCTTTGCGCAAGGGGGGATGTCGCCGGAGGCGACAGGGGGGATTGCTGCAGAAACGATCATCTTGCAGCGATCCCCCGATCATGAAATCAGCAGTATTTTTCGTCGAACAGCTTGCGGAGCTTTTCGTTCTCGCGGAGCACGTTCAGCGTGATCTCGGCATGGTTCTTGGTGTAGCCGTTGCCGACGATCATGGTGACGTCCTTGCCGACGCCCTCTGCGCCCAATGCCGCCTTCGTGAACGAGGTCGCCATCGAGAAGAAGTATACGAGACCGTCGTCGCGAACCGGCAGGATCGCGCTCATCTCGCAGGATTCGATGTTGACGCAGCAGATGGAGATATCGTATTCCTTGCCGCCGTTGACTTCAAGCGCCTTTTCGAGCACTTCGACGGGCTTCGTGCAGTCCGCCACGATGACGTCGGTGTAGACGCCGAGCTCGATCAATGCGGGGACCTGCTTCGGGTTGCGGACGACGCCGACGACCTTGCCGTTTTTGCCGACCTTCTTGAGCGCTTCCCAGCCGCAGAGCACGCCGCTCTTGCCGTTTGCACCGAGGATCAGAACGGAATCGCCTTCCTTCGGGAGTTTTCTTGCCTGCGCGGGCGCGCCTGCCACGTCGAGCGCCGCAAGCGCAAGCGCTTCGGACATGTCCTCGGGCAGCTTTGCGTAGATCGCGGATTCAAACAGCACCGCCTGACCGTCGATGTCGACGCGGTCGATGTCCTTGTGGATCGCCTTGATGCGGTCGATCTTCAAAGGCGTCATGGAGAGGGAGACGAGGGACGCGATCTTGTCGCCGACCTTGAGGTCGAAGTCCGGCTTCTTGAGGAGATCTTCGCCGATATAGGCGACCTTGCCGATGAACATGCCGCCGCTTCCGGTGACCGGGTTCTGCTGCTTGCCGCGCTCCGCCACGATGCCGAGGATCATTTCGCCGATCTTCTGCTCGTCGCCGCCGCATGCTTCTTCGATCTGCGTGAACGATGCGGAGTCGATGTTCAGAGAGATGACGTCGCAGATGATCTCATTAGAATAGCGCTTGGTCATGTCGTTGTCGATCTTCCATGCCGCCTGAGTCAGAACGCCCTTCGGCTCGATGACGCGGTGGGTGCCGTACTTATTGCCCTTTAACTGTTCCATTGTGATTCCTCCTGAATTTGATTTTTATAATTGATTATATGGATTCCGTTTACTGACGCGGCTTCATGCCGAGGATCGCGCGCGCTTCGTCGGGCGTTGCGATCTCTCTGCCAAGCTCCTTGCTCAGACGGACGACCTTTTCGACAAGCTCGCCGTTCGAAGCCGCCTTGTGCCCTTTGCCGAGGTACACGTTGTCCTCGAAGCCGACGCGGACGTTGCCGCCCATGATGATGCCTGCCGCCGCCATCGTCCATGCGGAGCGGCCGACACCGGTGACCGTCCAGGTCGAGCCTGCGGGGATCTTGCTCACCATAAAGGCGAGGTTGTCGACGGTCGCGGGCGCGCAGCCGGGAACGCCGAGCACGAAGTTGAACTGCATCGGCGCGCCGGGGACTTCGCCCTTCTTCGCCATGTTGAGGACCGTGTCGAGATGCCCGAGCTCGAAGCATTCATATTCGGGCTTGATGTTGTTCTCGATCATGCGCTTGCCGAACGCGCGCATCGTGGGCATCGTGTTTTCAAAGACCTCGTCACCGAAGTTGCAGGTGCCGCAGTCGAGCGTCGCCATCTCGGGGAACAGCTCGGTCGGCTGCAGACGCTCCTCGGGCGTCATGCCGGTCGCGCCGCCGGTCGACGGGATCATGATGACGTCGGGAAGCTCCGCTCTGATCGCGTCCATGACCACGCGGAAGCGCTCGCGGTCCTGCGTGGGCGTGCCGTCGTCCTCGCGGACGTGCACATGGATGATCGCCGCGCCCGCTTCATACGCGAGCTTTGCCTCGCGGACCATTTCCTCGACGGTGTAGGGGACGGCGGGGTTGTTCGCCTTGGTGACTTCGGCGCCGCAGATGGCGGCGGTGATGATCAGCTTTTCCATATCGTCCCTCCGTTATTTGTCCTGGCTGTGATCGATGCGCTGACAGTTCTTCGGCGTCACGCAGGTGCCGTGCGCGCGGCAGACCACGACCGGCTCGGGCAGCACTTCGGCTGCGGACGGGCTGATGTCCGGACGCGCCTGGATCACCTTGCGCGCTTCAAACGTCATGCCGCGGGAGGTGTTGCCGATGCGATCGATCTCGCCGTACGCTTCGATGTAGTCGCCCGCGTAGACCGGCGCGAGGAACTCGACCATGTCGTAGGCGCAGAACAGACCTTCGTCGCCGTCGCATTTGATGAGAAGCTCGGTCGCAACGTCGCCGAACAGGTGCACCATGTGCGCGCCGTCGACCAGATTTCCGCCGTAGTGCGCGTCCTTCGCGCTCATGCGGAGCCGGATCAGGGATGAGATTTTTTCCATGTGTGATTCTCCTTTAAGCATTTGTTGTCAAAGAAAAAGCGCTATTGGTCGATCGATCGACCAATAGCGCTCCATGCTCGCTGAACATGACAGCATTGCAGCTTACACCGCAATGCCAGAAACCGGATCGGGCAGGTCCGATTCCTTCGGCGGACAGCCCCTTTCCCGAACGATCGCTTCGGCTGCCCTGCCGGTCGGACGGGTACCCTGCTGCCGCACCTCTATTGAGGACCAAGTGAGATTCTATGCAAAAATTATACCCGATAAAACGGTCCGTTGTCAAGGAGATTTCTTATTTCTTATATGCCTGCTCGATGCGGCTGAGGATCTCCGGCTTCAGCGAAAGCATCCGGGCAATGTGCAGCGCGTCACGCGGACAGTCCGCTTTTCCTTCGACGCGGTACAGCCCGTAATTCATGTGCCGCGCGATGATCGCCACGCCGTCCTCCGGCGAGACCGAAAGCTCCGTTCCGATCGCGTCCGGATCGATGTCGCGCAGTCCGATGATCTGATAATGGAAACGCGCGTGCTCGGTAACGCCGTCGTAGTGCGTCGCAAGGATCGAGATCGCATTCAGCCCGTTCAGATACTGCGTGACCGCCTGCACGATGACGGCGCCTTCGTCCGGGTTCGTGCCGCGGGCAAGCTCGTCGAGCAGGAACAGCGAAAACCCTTTTTCGACTTCGCTGAGCGCGTCGTTGAACCGCACGATCTCCGAACCGAAGCCGCTTAGACCCGATTGCATTGACTGCGCGTCGTCAAAGAGCATCCGGACGCTTTCAAACATCGGAAGCCTTGCCGCCTTTGCGCAGACCAGAAAACCCGCATGGAAGAGCAGTACGTTCAGCGCAAGGGTTTTCATCGCAACGCTCTTGCCGCCCATGTTCGCGCCGGTGATGACGGTCGCGCCGCGATCGATCGCGATCGACACGGGCACGAACGCGCGTCCCTTTGCCTTCAGAAGATCGGCAAGCTCCGGGTTTGCCATATCAATAAGCTCCAGCGCGCCGTCCGTGATCTCGGGACGAACACCGCCGTACGCCGCGGCAAACAGCGCCTTTTGAATGAGCAGATCCAGCCGTCCCGCCGCGTCCGCGTCGGAAAGCATTTCGGGCACATGGGGGAGAAGACGGGTGCACATCGTCCCGCGGATCGCGCGCTCCTCGGTCTCCTCCTCGGCGCAGATGCGCGTACGTTCGGTTCGGATCGCGTCCTTTTCCGTATCCGGCGCGTCATAGAGCCGCGCCTCCAGCCGCTTCTTTTCCGCACGGATCGCGCGCAGCCGCTCCGTCGCGCCGTCCGGGATATAGAACCCGCGTGAGCGCGTCCCTTCCGGATCGAGCACGCCGAGCGCGGCCGACGGATCCGTAAACGCAATGCCCTCGGCAAGCACCGTTTCGTTCATACGGTCGAACAGCGGAATGAGGTCCGCAACGCGCAGAAGAAAGCCCTTGAGCTCAAACAGCTCCACATGGTCGAGCACAGCGCCCTCCGAAAGCCTTTTGAGCGAACCGCGCACGTCTTTCAGCTGACACAGCACGAGCATGATCTTCTCATACAGCGGACGCAGCGCGCCGACGGCGTTTGCCGCGCGTTCGGTGCATCGGAGCTCCTCTGCAAGCGCTTCGCGTTCGTCCGGCGCGTAAAAGCGCAGCTTCCGCACACGCTCGGCCCCGAACGGGCTCGACGTGTGCAGACTGTCCAGAATGTACCGTAAACCGATCTTTACCTGATCGTCAAAGCCGATCGAAATCACAGCGCCGCCTCCTTCACATTGATGACCGGGACGTCGACCGCCGCCGTCATCGCACTTAAAAACGCATCCGCATCGAATTTCCACCCGTAAGCGGACACGGGATTGACCGTTACGCACAGTACCTTTGCCGCCTCGATCGTTTCGAGCGAAACGTTTCGGATCGCAAGCTTGTCGAGCGTGTCCGGCGACAAAAGGACCTTGCTCGGATCCCTGACCACGAGACGCGCGTTTTTCAGCACGCCGTTTTTCAGAAGCGGCACGACCGCGGCGTCGGTGAGCGCGCCGGGGATCAGCGCTTCGCCGGTTTCCTTCAGCGTATCGACAAGCGGCTTTTCGCTTTCCGCCGGAACACGTTCCGCCTTTTTGAGGTTCATGAGACGGAAGCTGTTCGCGGTATCGGAAACGACCTTTTCCATGCGCATGTCGTAGCTTGCGCCGGTGCAGAGGATCACGCCCTCCGCGACCGACCGCGCGCCGAGCGATTTTCTGCCGAGCGCGCCGTCGATGATCGTTTGTTCGGCGCCGAGCGAAAAGAACAGGTCCGATACGGTTTTGAGCTGCGAGGTGATCGAAGGTCCCGCAAGCTGCACGCTGCCCGCGCTTCTTGCGCGGACGAGCACGACCTCGCCCAGGGGCGTCGGGATGCCGGTCGTATACACGATCTCCTGCGTGACGTCGGAAAGCGCCAGCATATCCTTTGCAGTCGCGATCAGCGTGCCTTCGGAAACGAAGATGCCGGGCTTTTCGGTGCCGGTCACGACGTCCGTGGATTCGCCGTCCCGTCCGATCGAGGTCAGCCCGAGCACACGGACGCGCGAACGGCTCAAGAGCCAGTTCAGCACGGTCGTTTTGCCCGCGTTCTTGCACATGCCCACGATGGACAGGGTTCTGACGCCGTCTATGCGCTTTTGCAGTTCCGTCTGCATCCGAAGGTCCTTTCGTATCGATTCCTTTTATCATCATATCATATCCGCGACAAAAAGAAAAGGGAAAAAGCGCCGACCGTGCGCGGGATCCGGTTCGGTTGACAAACGCACCGTTTCATTATAAAATATACCGTCATTCTGTAATACGGTGCGATCGGAAAGGACCGGAGAATAACATGAAGAAATCAACGCAAAGGATCATCATCGCGGCGTCCGTGCTCATCACGGTCGCGCTGTTTGCGCTGTTTCTGTCCGATATCCTTGTGCCGTTCATTCGCCTGGAGATCCAAAACGACGTCGAAGGCGCGCAGGCGCTGCTGCGGTCGAAGGGGATTTTGGGCGTGCTGACCGTCATTCTGGTCGAAGCGCTGCAGGAGGTCGTCGTCTTTATTCCGGCGGAGTTCATTCAGATCTCGGCAGGATTGAGCTATCCGTTTTATATTGCGCTGATCCTGTGCGATCTCGGCGCATGCCTCGGCGCGACGATCATCTATGTGCTGGTCACGATATTCCGGTTCTCCAGCAACGCCTATGAAAAGAACGAAAAAAAGATCGAAAAGCTTGCCGCAAGGGTCAAAAAGGACCGCGGCACGCAGCTTCTTCTGTATCTGCTGTTCATCATGCCGCTGATCCCGTTCGGCGCGATCTGCTACTACGGCAGCTACAGCAAAATCAAATACAGACGTTATATTTTCACGGTCGCGACCGGCGTCATTCCGTCGATCGTCACATCCAACCTCATGGGCATGGCGGCACGCTATTTCATCGGCAACGACCTTCCGCTGTGGCTGCTGATCCTCATCATCGTCGCGCTTGCGGGCATCCTGCTTGCCGTGCTGTTCCTGTTCCTCAACAAGGTCTTTCTCCGACAGAACGCGGGCACGCCGGACTCCGTGTTCCTCACAGGCTTTTTTGCCTTGCTGCACCGGTTCTGCCGCTGCCGTCAGCGCCTGCACGTTGACGATACGCTGATACAGGACCTTCCCGCGCCGTATGTTGCGCTCTGCAATCACCAGTCGTTCTTCGACATGTATTACACGGACCGCCTGTTCCAAAACGCAAAGGCAAGCCCGTCGTACGTCGTCAACCGGCATTTTGTTTCTCATCCGCTGGTGCGGAAGGCGGGGAAACGGGCGGGCATTATCCCGAAAAAGCTCTTTTATCCGGACGCCTCCGTGCCGCTGCAGATCATGCGCATGCTGAAGAAAGGCTATCCCGTCATCATTTTCCCGGAGGCGCGGCTTTCGGTCGACGGGCGGTCCTATCCGATCCTCGACAAAAGCGCGGCGTTTTATCGCAGGCTGAATGTTGACCTTGTGATCGTGAAGATCCGCGGCTCGTACTTTACAAAGCCCAAGTGGCGGAAGCGCTTCTTCCGTTCGGACGTCTGTGTTTCGGCGGAACGCGTCGTCACAAAGGAAGAGATCGCCGCGATGACCGACGATGAGCTGAATCGGCTGATCGACGAAGCGCTGAGTTATGACGCATCGACGGATCCGGTCGGCGTGTATAAGCAGAAGGACAAGGCGAAGGGGCTTGAAAACATCCTGTACCGCTGCGCCGACTGCGGCGCGCTGTATACCACGAAGGGCGTCGGAAACGAGCTCGTCTGTTCCGCCTGCGGCAAAGCGCACCGTCTGAACGAACGGTATCTGTTCGACGGCGAGCCGTCCTCGATCGGCGCGTACTACGCGCGCATCAAGGAATGGGAAAAGGCGGAGCTTTCCGACCTGCATCTCGAAGCGGACGTCGACACGGCGATCTATCACGATACCGGGAGATACCGGACCAAGGAGAAAGGGCACTGCACGCTCGATCGGAACGGCTTCACCTACCGTTCGGCGCGTGAGAGCTTCACGATCGGTTTTGAAGCGCTGCCCGCGCTGCCGTTCTCCGTCAACGCGGAGTTCGAGACGTATAGAAACGGAGATCTGTTTTATTTCTACCCGACCGAAAACCGTCGGCAGGTTGTGCGCTGGGCGCTGATCGTCGACCTCATCAAGGAGCTGCGCGATGAAGAAAGCGGAAAAACAAAAGACGCTGATTAACCTTTCCACCAAGACGTTCATCCAGGTCGTCGTTCTGCTGCTTGTGCTGATGCTTGCGGCGATCGTGCTGACCTATGTGATCCCGAAGGGCACGTTCGGCACGCGCGCGGACGGCACGACGGACTATCTGGACTATCATGCGATCGAAGACGCAAAGGGCATTCCGATCTGGAAGGGGCTGCTTGCGCCGATCCTTGTGTTCGGCTCGTCGAACGGACTGACGCTCATCATGCTGTCGCTGTTCCTCGTCACGGTCTTCGCCGCGTTCCAGGTCATGAACGACGTAGGCGGCATCCGCGCGCTGGTCGGCGCCGTCGCAGAACGGTTCCGTAAGCGCCGCGCGCTGCTTCTGTGCATGATCGCGCTGGTGTTCATGGCGTTCGGCGCGTTCCTCGGTCTGTTCGAGGAGATGCTTTCCATGCTGCCGATCGTGACCGCGCTGTGCGTACTGATCGGCTACGACTCGTTCACCGGCTTTCTCGTATGCATCATCGCCTGCGGCTTCGGCTTTGCAAGCGCGATCACAAACCCGTTCACGGTGCTTCTGGCAAGCGAGATCATCGGCGCGAATCCGATGGAGCACATCTGGTACCGCATCGCCATTTTCGCGGTGATGTACCTGCTGATTTTGGGCTTTGTGTTCCTGTATGTCAGAAAGCTCCGAAAGGATCCGTCTTCGAGCCTGACGCTTGCGCATGATGAAGCGCTTCGCGCCGCGGGCAAGGCGAACGCGGCGAATCCGGTTGCGCCGCAGGACGAGAAGCGCATCCGGCTGACCTACGTTGTATTCCTGCTCGTCTGTCTCGGGCTGATCGTGCTTTGCTCGGCAACGCCCGCCCTGCGCGACTATACCGTGGTCGTGCTGATCGCGTACTTTTTGATCTTCGGATTGCTCGCGGGGTTCCTGTCCGCAAAGGCGGTCAAGCCGGTTTTGAAAAGCTTCCTGCACGGCGTCGTCGGCGCGCTGCCCACGATCGTGTTCATCGCGCTCGCGTCCTCGGTCAAGTACATCTTCGACGAAGGCGCGATCATGCCGACGATCGTGCATTCGATCAACACGGTCGTATCCGGACACAGCCCGTTCCTCGTTGCACTCGTGCTGTACGCGATCATCCTTGTGCTGGAGTTCTTTATCTCGTCCTCGACGGCAAAGGCGATCCTCGTGATGGGCATGCTTGCGGTGGTAAGCGTGCCGCTTTCAAAGCAGATGCTGGTTTTGATCTACACCTTTGCCGACGGCTATACGAACGTGCTGTTTCCGACCTCGCCGGTGCTTCTGATCTCGCTTTCGATGATCGGCGTCGACTATTTCAAATGGGTCAGAAAGAGCGTGCCGCTGTTCCTTCTGAACCTTGCGCTGGTCGTCGGATTCCTTGCGCTCGGGATCGCAATTGCATATTGAGACGGAAAGCCCGTCCGTGCTTGACACGGCGCGGGCTTTTCCTGTATTATAAAGAAAAGGTTCAAAAGAGGGGTATTTATGCTGTCATTTCAGAATCGATCCGACGGTCGGACGCTCGATTTCGGCGATCGGCAGGTCTTTTTTCATTCTTCCGAACATCCCTTTGCAATCGCGATCAAGCGCGAAAAAACCTACGAAGCCGATCGCGGCACGGTCAAGGAGACTGTGACGGAGACCGCGCGCGTTCCGCTTGTTGATTTTACCGAACAAGACGGCGCGTTTGTGCTGTCCGCAAAGGGACACAGCCTTTCGGTCACAATGGCCGAACAGTCCGACGGCGTGCGGCTCTCGTTCACCGGCGAGGAGGGCTGGGCATACGCGTTCACGCTCCCCGCGATCGACGGGGAAGCGGTCTTCGGCGGCGGCGAGCAGTACCGGCAGACGAATCTCAAGGGCGAAACCGTCGTCAATTTCGTCTCGGAACACATCAAGGCAAAGACCGTCATCGAAAAGGCGCTCCTGCCGCGGTTCCTCTATCGCGAAAAGCCGCATTCTGCGATCGGCAGCTATGCGCCGATGCCGGTTTTTCTGACCGATCGCGGGCGCATGATCCGCTTCGATACCGCTTCCGACGGCAAATCGACATTCGGCAGGGACTGTTATCGGTTCGAGTTCGACGCATGCCCGGAATCGATGACCGTTTCATTCGGAGACAGCTTTGACGCGCTTTTGACCTCGCTTGCGAAAGAGATACCGAACCGCCAGTACATTCCGGACTGGTGCTTCGACGGCATGATCCTCGGCATTCAGGGCGGCACGCAGACGATCCTCGAAAAGACCTTTGCCATGCTCGACGCGGGCGCGAAGATCTCGGGCGTATGGAGCCAGGACTGGTCCGGCGAAAACCGCACGGTCATGGGCAAGCAGGTGTGGTGGAACTGGGAGGTCGACGAGAAGCTCTATCCGGACCTTAAAGGCGCAATCGAAAAGCTCAACGCGCGCGGCGTGCGCTTCCTCGCGTACATCAATCCGTACCTTGTGAAGGACAGCCGGCTCTATACCGAATGCAAAGAGAAGGGCTTTCTTATCACGCACACGGACGGCAGCGTCTATCACATCAAGTCCACGACCTTCGACGCGGGCATGCTCGACCTCACCAATCCCGAAGCGGTGCGCTTTACGAAGGACGTGCTGATCAAGCAGAACATGCTCGATCTCGGCGTGTCCGGCTGGATGGCGGACTTCGGCGAGTATCTGCCGGTCGATTGCGTGCTCTTCGACGGCGATCCGAAAAAACTCCATAACCTTTGGCCGGTGCTGTGGGCAAAGCTCAACCGCGAGGCGGTGGAGGAGTACGGGCGTGACGACGTCATGTTCTTCATGCGCTCGGGCTACGTCGGCGTGCAGACGTACGCGCCGATCCTCTGGAACGGCGATCAGCACACCGATACGACGAAGGATTACGGCATGCCGTGCGTGATGCCCGCAAGCTTTTCGCTCGGCTTCTCGGGCGTGCCGATGATCCACTGCGACGTCGGCGGCTTCTTCTCGTTCGGCAAGATGAAGCGCAAGCCGGAGCTGTTCACCCGCTGGATGGAGATGTGCGCGTTCTCGCTTTTGATGCGCAGCCACGAGTCGATCCGTCCGTGGGCGAACGCGCAGTTTGACGCGCCGGAGGTCACGCCGCATACCGTGCGGCTCACGAGCATCCATGCCGCGCTGAAGCCGTATATCAAGCATTGCGAAGCGCTTGCAAAGGCGGGATTGCCCGCGATGCGCCCGGACTTTTACGACGCGATGGACTATGGGCAAAGCCATGACATGTACAGCTATTTCTTCGGCGAGGACCTCTATGTCTGCCCGGTGATCGAGCGCCGCGCAAAGACGCGAAAGGTGCATCTTCCGAAGGGCGAATGGATCGGCTTCTGGAGTGGCAAAGCATACGCGGGCGAGACGGCGTATACCGTGCCCGCGCCTTTGGGACAGACGCCGGTGTTTTACAGAAAGAACAGCGCGTACGCGGACCTGTTCCGCCGTGCTGCGGAGGAAAACAAATAAACGAAAGGGGCTCTGCATGAAGAAAGCAAAATTCTGGATTGCACTCGCAGCAAACATTTTGGCAGGGCTCTTGCCGCTTTTCTTGTGGAGAACCGGCGTTTGGCTTGATCTTTTCATGGTGGTGTACGGCTTTGCGGGAATGGCGGTATTGAATTTCTTTTTTTCACGGTCATGGTGGCAGACCGCGCTGCTCGCGCTGCCGCTCCTGCTGTATCCGGCATTTTGCTATAACGCCGGTATGCTGTGGTATTACCGTATCAGCGACGATGGGATGACGAAGGTGATGGCGGAGCTGTTCACCTATCTTTCGACAATCGCGATCGTTGCAACACAAACAGCCGCCGTCATCATAAAGGCGATCGTAGAACAGAGAAAACGCAAACAGGCGGAGCAGTCCGCTCAAACGGAAATCACGGCGGAAGCCGTAACCAAATAAACAACGGAGGGTAACGAAGGAATGGAGCAATCTTACATTTCCCGTACCAGCGGGATCAGAATGAAGGACAAGCTCGGATACGCGTTCGGCGATCTCGCGAGCTGTCTGGTGTTCGGACTGACGCAGAGCGTTCTGAACAAATTCTATACGGACGTTCTCGAGATCAGCGTGCTGAGCGTTATGATCATGACGATCATCGCGCGCGTCTGGGACGCGATCAACGACCCGATCTGGGGACGGCTCATCGACCGCGCGCCCGTGCATGCGGACGGGCGCTACCGCCATTGGCTCAAGATCTTTGCGGCGCCGGTCGCGATCGCGGCGATCCTGATGTTCTTTAACGTCAAGGGCTTTGCCATGTCGTGGCGGATAGTGTGGATCTATTTTACCTATATCCTGTTCGGCATGCTTTATACCTGCATCAACATCCCGTACGGGTCGATGGCGCAGGTCATCACGTCGAGCGACAAGGAGCGTTCCTCGCTGTCCGTGTTCCGTTCGATCGGTTCCACGTTCGGCGCAATGCCCGCCATGGTACTCGCGTCCTTCTGCTATGTCGCGATGGTCGATGAAAGCGGCAACAAGATCCTCGACGCAAACGGCAAGGCAATGAAGGTCATGGATCCGACGATCACGATCATCGGCGTCAGCATTATCGCCGTGCTTTCCGTTGTGTTCTATTTCCTCTGCTACGGCTGGAGCAAGGAGCGCGTCGCGTCGCATCCCGATCCGAAGCAGAAGGGGCAGACATGGAAGGTCGTCAAGACGCTTCTCAAGAGCCGTCCTTTCATGGCGGTTTCCATTGCGTCCATGCTGTTCCTTGCCGCGCAGATGTTCGGACAGGGCTATAACGCCTATCTGTTCGACAAGTTCTTCAACAAGCAGGGACTCACCATGCTGCCGACCGTGTTCCAGTATCTGCCGGTCGCGGTCATCATGTTCTTCGCAACGAAGATGGGCAACAGGTTCGGCCGCCGCGAGGTCTGCTCCTACGGCGTGCTTGCCGCAGCGGTGTTCTATCTTGCACTGTTTGTGCTTGCCCTGTTCGGCGTCACGAACGTTTGGCTGTATCTTGCGGCAAACCTTGTCGCCGGCATCGGCACCGCGTTCATCTTCCTGCTGATCTGGGCGCTTGCGTCCGACGCGATCGACTACAACAAGGTCAGCTATAAGCTGAACGACGACGCGACCAGCTATGCGTTCTATTCCTTCATGCGCAAGCTCGGTCAGACCGTTGCGACGATCCTCATCAACGTCCCGCTTCTGATCATCGGCTATAACGGCAGCCAGCTGAAGACCGAAGGTCTGACGCCGGACGCGCTGAAGACCATGTACAACTATTCGGTCATGATCCCGGCGGTGCTCTTCCTGCTCGTGTTCATTATTCTGCGGTTTGTCTATCCGCTCAGCAAGAGCCGCATTGACGAGCTCCAGGTCGAAAAGGAAGAATACCTCAAAGAACAGGACGCGTAAACCCGAAAACAGCAAAACGGCACGGTTTTCCGTGCCGTTTTTGTATGCTCTGTTGTGTCATCCTGAGCATAAGCGAAGGATTTCAAAAGATCCGCTTTGCGATCTCCAAAGCGATCCAAAGCTTGTCGAGGTCGTGGTTTGCGCCGTGCAGCCCGTCGTTTTCATAGATCGGCGCGTCCAATACGTCGCCGGTGACCAGAAAATCATAGAGCCCGAAGCCATGAAAATCGCAGACCGCCTGTACGCCCGCGACCTCCATTTCGACCGCAAGGCAGCCCTCCGCTTTGCGCTTCTCGAACTGATCGCGCGTTTCGCGGTAGAACGCGTCGGTCGTCCACACGCGTCCCGAAACAAACGGGAGACCGAGCTCGGTGAAGATTTCCTCGACGCGGTTTGCGTTTCGGACCGCGATATAGTCCGCGGGCGGGGCGTAGTGATAGGACATGCCTTCGTCGCGGTACGCCTCTGTCGGGATCACATACTTTCCCGCGGTCGCTTCCCGGTTCAGGGATCCCGCCGACCCGAACATCACAAACTTCGTCGCGCCGACGAGCCAGTTGAGCTCCTCGACGTCGCCGCCCGCAAGCGTCGCGCCGACGCCGCAGAGCACCGTCGCGAGCGTTTTTCCGCCGCATTCGAACAGATAGATCGGACGGTCGCCGTTCACGTTTCGCAAAATTCCGACTTCGCGCAGCGCAAAACGCGCCTGCAGTTCCTCCAGAATCAGGTGCGAGAAGGTCAGAACGCAGACGTCGCAAAGATGCCTCTGCGGTCCGACAAACGATTCCACGGTGAACAGCGGCTCGGATTTTGGGTCAAAGGAATCGGTGATCATGCTCAATACCTGTATACCGGAAACTCGAAGAACGCCGCAAGCGCTTCGAGCGTCTTTGCATGGCGACCCTTGATCACCGCAAAGTGCGGCTCAAAACCGTCTTGCACGCTGTCCTCGACGATCTCGCGGGACGGGCTGTCCGTTTTGATCACGATGCTTGTGCCGATGAACTGCTTCGGCTTCGAAAGCGCCGTGCCTTCGGTGATGAAAAAGCGGAAGCTGCCGTCCGGCTCTCTGCCGATGCGGAAGACCGTCGCGTCCTCGAACGCTTCGCAGCCGAAGTCCATCGCGGGACCGATCTTGCGGTTCGGATGCACGCCGACGACCGCGCCGGTGTCCTTTCTTGCAAGCGAGCACGCCGCCGCGCCGCAATGCCAGTAGGTGATCGTGTTCTCGTTTTCGTCCAGGGAGACCGGATCGCCGAAGAAGACGGGGGAGCCGGAAAGCTGCATGCCGATCCACATCGACAGCGCACCGTAGATGTCCGCTTCGCAGGCGGAGGCGACGCCGTCGTCGTTCAGCATGGACAGCACCGTGCACACCGGCGTGCCGAACGCGGTGAAAAAGTCCGGCCAGCAGCGCGACGCCAGCGCGCCGACGCCGTTTTCACGGATGTAATCGCTGTATGCCTTATAGAGCCTTGCGTGGTCGAGCCGGTTCTTTTCGGGCGTACAGTCGAGCCCGCAGGTGGCGCAAGCGGTCTTTTCGAGATACGGCTTGCATTCCGCGTCCGTATAGCCCTTTGCGCGGTCAATGAGCTCGCGCGCCTCGATCGAAACGAGCTCCGCGCCGAATGTGTTCATCATCTCCGTATCCAGCGCTCTGCCGAAGCCGAAGCCCTGCGGCGTGTGTCCGATCGCCGCGACCTTGAGATCGCGCAGCGCATGCCTGACGGAAGCCGCGGAGATCGCGGCGGTCAGTTCGTCCGTGACGCGCGGTTCTTCCGGCGCGCCGAAGACGTAGAGAAACGGACGATCGTTGAACGCGCGGAGCGTGTTTGCCGCGGAGTATGCGCCGGTCAGCGAATTGAGACGCAGCCGTCCGCCGTCGATCACCGGCTCGCGGAGCGTCCAGAGCACGATCGGACAGTCGAATCTTTTCAGCACTTCACTCATGTACGCCGCGTTTGCAAAGGTCAGGTTCTGAAAGACGATCAGATCCGGCGACAGGTTTTCAAGATACGCCTTCAGCGCGTCGATCGACAGCAGCTTTTCCGCAGGGCAGACAAAGCGATCGTCAAGCGCCTTCAGCGCACGGCATGAACGGACGAACGCGTCCTCGGCGCTCTCCATATGAAACGTCGGCACGCCGACCGGAACGTAAACAGGGGTAAATGGCTTCATATCTTCCTCCGAATTATTTCATTCTTTTAATCAATCATAATCCACAAGGGGCGGAAAGTCAATGCTTTTTCTCTTGACAACTCCCGTATGAATGGATAAAATTGATTTAGTTAACAGAATTAAATAAAGGAGAACAGAAAATTGAAACAGGATCTGAAGAAAATCGCGCTGGATATCCGCTGCGACGTTTTGAAGTGCATCGGACATCTGGGCGTCGGTCACATCGGCGGCTGTCTTTCGGTCGTCGAGCTTTTGACCGTGCTGTACTTTGAGGAAATGAACATCGATCCGAACGAGCCGAAGAAGGCGGGACGCGACCGCTTCATCTGTTCAAAGGGGCATGCGGGTCCCGCGGTCTACGCAACGCTTGCGAATCGCGGATACTTCGATAAGAAAGAGCTTTTGACGCTGAACCGCGGCGGCACGAATCTGCCGAGCCACTGCGACATGAACCGCACCGTCGGGATCGACATGACGACGGGGTCTCTCGGTCAGGGCTTTTCCTGCGCGGTGGGCATCGCTTTGGGCAGCAAGCTTGAAAACGACAGCGCGACGATCTACACGCTGATCGGCGACGGCGAAAGCCAGGAGGGACAGATCTGGGAAGCGGCGATGTTCGCGGCGAGCAAGAAGCTGGATAACCTGATCGCCTTTACCGACTACAACAAGCTGCAGATCGACGGCACGGTCGAAGAGGTCAACGGCATCGCGCCTTTGGACGAAAAATGGAGAGCGTTCGGCTGGAACGTGATCGACGTCGAGGACGGCAACGACATCGACGAGGTCAGCGCGGCTGTCAAGCACGCAAAGCTCGGCATCGGCTCCGGCAAGCCCACGATGGTGATCCTGAATACCAGAAAGGGCTGCGGCGTCAAGTGGATCGAGGATCTCGGCACAGCAAACCACAACACGAACGTTTCGGAAGAGCAGGCGGAAGCCGCGATCCGGGAACTCAGAGGGGAGGCATGACCATGGAAATGCGGGCGATTTATGCGGAATTTCTCGGTAAGCTGATGGAGCAGGATAAACACGTCGTGCTTTTGGACGCGGACCTTGCGAAGGCGAGCGGCACGATCAAGCTGCGCGAGAAATACTACGGCACGCAGATCTTTGACTGCGGCGTCGCGGAACAGAACATGGCGTCGATCGCGGCGGGACTTAGTAGCTACGGGTTCAAGCCGTGGATCGAAAGCTTCACGCCGTTTGCGAGCCGCCGGATCTGCGATCAGATCGCGATCTCGATCGCGTATGCGAAGCAGAACGTCAAGATCGTCGGCACCGACCCGGGCATTTCAGCGGAGCTGAACGGCGGTACGCACATGAGCATGGAGGACATCGGCGTGCTGCGCTCGATCCCCGAGCTCGTGATCTTCGAGCCGGTCGACGGCGTGCAGCTTCGTGCGGCGATGCCGGTGCTCAACGACTACCCCGGCGCGGTCTATGTGCGCCTGTTCCGCAAGGAGCTTCCGGACGTGTTCCCGGCAGATTACAGGTTCGATCTCTTCAAGGCGGACGTTCTCAAAGAGGGCAAGGACCTTTCGATCTTCGTTTCCGGCATGCTCACGAAGGACGTGCTGGACGCGGCGGCGGAGCTCGAAAAAGAAGGCGTCTGCTGCGACGTTCTGAACATCCACACCATCAAGCCGATCGACCGCGAGGCGGTGCTTGCGTCGGCGAAAAAGACCGGCGCCGTGCTGACGGTCGAAAACCACAACGTGATCGGCGGACTGCACTCCGCGGTGCTCGAAGCGCTTGCAAAGGAGAAGATCCCGGTCTGCGCGGTGGGCGTCATGGATCGGTTCGGCGAGGTCGGCAAGCTGCCGTATCTTCGCGAGGCGACCGGGCTCACAAAAGAAAACATCATCAAGACCGCGAAGGAAGCGGTCACGCTCAAATAATACAGGAGGAACAGTTTATGAAACTTGCAATCGGAAGCGATAAATCCGGCTTTGCCGTGAAGGAAGCGATCAAGGCGTATCTTACCGAGGCGGGCGCCGAATTCGACGACCTCGGCACTGTGGATCTCAATGAAGTCCATCCCTACTACCGCGTCGCGAACGACGTCGCGCCGCTTGTGCAGAACGGAACGTATGAGAAGGCGGTTTTGATCTGCGGCACCGGCGCGGGCATGTGCGTCGTGTCCAATAAGTTCAAGGGCGTCCACGCCGTCGCGTGCGAGGGCGTGTATTCCGCGAAAATGGCGCGCGCAATCAACAACGCGAACGTGCTGTGCATGGGCGGCTGGATCGTCGGTCCCGAGATGGCGATCGAGATGGTCAAAGCGTTCCTCCATACCGAATGGTGCGAGGGGCTCGAGGACTGGCGCGCGGTGAACATGCACAAGTTCTCCGCTGAGGTCCAAAAGATCGAGGACGGGATCTATGGCGCTTGAGTTTTTGTACCGCCAGCCGGTTGCGATCCGGTTCGGCGTCGGCAGCATCGATCAGCTCGGCGAAGCGATCAGATCGCTCGGCGCGTCGCGCTGTCTCGTCGTCTGCGACCGGTTTTTAAGGACCAGGGTCGAAGCGATGCAGCGGAAGATCCCGGAGATCGCGGCGATCTTTTCGGACGTGGAGGAGAACCCGCAGCTGAAAGGCGTCATCGCGGCGACGGCGCTTGCGCGGGAAGCGAACGTCGACGCCATCGTCGGCGTCGGCGGCGGCAGCACCATGGACACGGCGAAATTCACGGCGGCGATCGCGCGGGAAAACGCCGACGCGCTTGCGTGTTTCAAAGGGGAAATGCCGTTTCCGAAGACGCGTTTTCCGATGATCGCGGTCCCGACGACCGCCGGCACCGGCAGCGAGGTCACGCAGGTCTCGGTCATCAGCCACGGAAAAGAGAAGAAGACGATCAACAATCCGGTCTTTATGCCGACGCTTGCGATCGTCGATCCGGCGCTTACGGTCACCGTGCCGCCGCGCACAACGATGAACACCGGGCTCGACGCGATGGCGCACGCGCTGGAGGGATACTGGAGCAAACATCATCAGCCAATCTCCGATCTTTGCGCGATCGAAGCGGTGCGGCTCGTGCTCAAAAACCTTGAGACCGCGTACCGCGACGGAGCAAATCTTGCCGCGCGTGAGAATATGTCGCTTGCGGCGCTTTTGGGCGGCATGAGCTTTGCGCTTCCGAAGACCGCGGGCAGTCACGCGTGCAGCTATCCGCTTTCCGAGGATTATCATCTGCCGCACGGCGAGGCGTGCGCGTTCACGCTGGACAGCTTTGTGCGCATCAACGCGGACGAACGGCTTGAAACGCTCTGCCATAGGGTCGGACTTTCCGGCACGGACGAGCTTGCGGACCGGATCAAAGCGCTCAAAAAGCTTGCGGGGCTTAAAACGACACTTTCCGATCTCGGCAACGTCGATTTGGATAAGCTCGCGCGCGACGCGGCAAAGCATCCGCTGATGGGCAACAACCCCGTCGCAATGGACGAAGCCGCGCTGCGGAATATGTTTGAAGCATTGAAATGAGAGAGAGATTCAAGGACGTCGGTATGATCGCCGGCATGGTGATCGCGTGGACGATCTACTATGCGGTCAGCAAATTCATGGTGGACCGGACGGGATCCCCGTACGCGGCAGGCTTTCTGCTGCGCGCGGCGGCGCTCGTCTTTCTCACCGTGCAGCTTGCGGCGACCGGCGGCTTCAAGGATCTGTTCCGGCAGGGCAGGGCGACCGTGATCCTGGTGATCATCGGCGTGTTCGGATTCCTCTTGGATCTCTTTGCCAACCTCGGCTATGCAAACGGCGGTTCGCTCGGCACCGGAACGGCGCTACTGAAGACCGATGTGCTGATGGTGAATCTTCTGACCGTTGCGATCTATCGGAAGCGTCTGTACGCGACCGACTGGATCGGCAGCATTCTGATGCTTGCGGGCGTGCTGCTGGTGCTCGGACTGGATTTTCGGGAGCTCAGTTTCCGTCCGACGGATCTGTTTTTCATCGCAAGCGCGGCGTGCGTCACGGCAAATGCGTTTATCATCAAGGCTGCGCAGGACAGGCACGGGCAGAAGGCGGACACGATCTCGTATTACAACAACTTCGTCGTACTGCTGCTGTTCGCTGCTTTTGCGATTTCCCGCGGGGACCTTGCGGCGCTGAAACCGTCCGAAACACCGGGCTTCTGGTGGCTCGTCGCGCTCGGCGGACTGGCGCAGACCGGGATCTATTTCTTCTATTACCGGAACCTCAAACGGCACGAGGTCTGGATCGTCAAGCTCTGGCTTCTTCTGATGCCGGTTTTGAGCTGCATCGTCGGCGTGCTGTTTCTGAACGAGGAACCGACGGTATGGAAGCTTGTCGGTGTCGGCGTGGTGCTTTTGGGCGCAACGGTCATCCTGCTGCGCAGCAAGCTGCATCCGGAGAACAAACAACCGAAACGGGAGGACGCGTAAATGCGAACCGAAGGCGACAACATGATCGGGTTGAGACGCCAGAACCGCGCCGCGGTGCTTCTGCTGCTGCACCGGCACGGCGGGCTTTCCAGAAAGCGTCTTGCGGCGCTTTTGGGGCTGACGCCTGCCGCCGTGACCAAGATCGCGGCGGAGCTCATCGGGGAGGGGCTGATTTATGAGGACGGCTCCGTGCCCTCCGACGGCGCAGGGCGGCGGGAGATCACGCTGCGGCTTGCGGACCATAGAATGTCGGCGCTCGGCGTTTCGATCGGGCTCGGAAAGGCAAGCGTGTCCGCCGTGCGGGCGGACGGGACCGTGCTGTTCTTTGAAACGGTTCCGCTGCCGATTCGCGCGTCTGCGGAACAGACGGTGCAGCTGCTCTGCGATCATCTGATGAAACAGATTCATGCGTGCAGATCCGGCTTCGGCAAGCTTCTCGGCATCGGCATTGCGGTCCGCGGCGTGATCGGCGCGGACGGCAGGACCGTGAAGTCGAGCTTTGACGCGCTGGACGCGGAGGATTTTCCGATCTGCGACAGCTTCGAGGCGTACACGGGCTTTCCCACGGTGCTCTCAAACAACGTCCGCGCGCTGCTTTCGGCGGAGGCGTATCTGTCCCGGGACGAAAAGCCGCAGAGCATCTTCTTTCTGCGGTGCGGTACGGGCATCGGCGCGGCGTTTGCCGTCGGCAACGAGATCATGGAGGGTGATCGTCGGCAGTTTGCCGAGATCGGGCATATCCCGGTGATCCGACGCGGCGGAAAACCCTGTCACTGCGGAAAGTCCGGCTGTCTCGAAACGATCGCGTCTCCTGCGGCAATGCGTGAGGACGCGCAGACGATCCTTTCGCCGGAGCAGACGCCGCTTCTATGGCAAATGACAAACGGAAACCGCGACGCGGTCACGACCGCGCATGTTCTGGACGCGGCGCGCGGCGGCGATGCCGGCGCAATGAAGCTTGCGGATCGGGCGGCGGAAGCGCTTGCGGGCGCGCTGAAGAGCGTCGTTTACCTCATGGATCCGGGCAAGATCGTGCTGTACGGCGAGATCTTCGAGCATCCGTATTTTCTGTCAAAGCTTCTTGCGGAGATGGACGTCGGCGTGGACGCGGCGCATGCGGTGCCGATGGAGAAGAGCCGCTTCAACGGACAGCTTGAACGCAAGGCGGCGGGGCTTTTGTACATCATGCAGTTTTATAAGGACGGAGGAATTATTGAATGAACACACTCGATGCGCTTCGTAGCAAGAATCCGGATCTGCCGCTGTTTGCGGTGACCGATCCCGCGTTTGCGCCGTACGGGCGGATCCTTCCCTGCGCGGACAAAGCGGCGCTTTCCCTTGCGATGGAAAAGACCGGCATTCCGGAAAACGGCAATTGCTATGTGGCGAGCGATCCGGCGCTGGAAGCGCTCAGAGCGATCGAAACGGTGGGCAAGACCGTGTTCGGCGGCATGCCGATCCAGGCGGGCTTCTGTAACGGCAGAGGTTTTACGCTGAACGCCGAGGAGTATCATAAGTGCAGCGAGGTCAATTATACGACCACGGGGCTTGTGCTGCTGCTTGCACTGCCGTCGGATATCCGCGACCGCACGCTTGATGCGAGGGACGTTAAGGGCTTTTACCTCCCGCCCGAAACGCTTATAGAGATCCATCCGCGCGTGCTGCATTTCGCGCCGTGCCGGATCAAAGAATCCGGCTTCAACTGCCTTGTCGTGCTTGAACGCGGCACGAACGCGCCTTTGGACGCGGTCGACACGTCCGCGCCGGGCGAAGCGGGTCTTTTGTGGATGCAAAACAAATGGCTTATCTGCCATCCGGATTCCCCGCAGGCAGGCAAGGGCGCATTTGTCGGTATTACGGGGGAAAACCTGACGCTGAAGATCTGACGCGCCCATAACGCGGCGGGACAGAACGTTTTTCAGCCGATCGGATCGCACCCGCCGGCGCAGCAAAGCGGTCCCGGGGCAAAAAGACGGCAGGTTGACAAAGCCATGGGGCGCGAGTATACTGTCATTATGAAAAATGTACGATATTTGATAAAAAGAACGTTCGAAATTTTGTTTGCCGTGCTGTTTCTGACAAGCGGCTGCGCGCCGGCGCAGTCTGCGGAGCAGGCGGCGGAGTCGTCCGCTGCACAAAGCGCGACGTCTGAGGCTTCCGATGAAATTGAATCGATACAGACGCAAACGGCGTCGCCCGCGCCGACCGCGTCGCCGACGCCCGAACCCACGCCGACTGCGACGCCGACGTCTGTTCCGACGCCGACTGCGGTGCCGACGCCTGTGCCTGTTTCGGACGAGGAGCTGAACAGCGGCGCGCTGGATTCGTTTTTCAACGATTCGGTTTTGATCGGCGATTCGATGACCTCGGGCTTTTCGCACTATATTATTGCGCAGCGCGATAAAGACGGCGCGTGCCTCGGCAATATGAAATGCATCGGAGAAAGCGGACTGTTTTTGAAACTTGCATATCAAGTGGAGATCGGGAAGCGCTTACCGGGTCTGCCGTATCGCGGACGCAATTACAGCGTTTCCGATCTGGTACAGCTGCTCGGCGTAAAGACACTTTATCTGATGCTCGGCGTGAACGACGGGTATGCGTACAGCAGCACCATTGAAGACAGCATTCATCATTTCGACGAGATTATCCGCTACACGCGGGAGAAATCGCCAGATGTGCGGATCGTGCTTATCACGATCCCTCCGGTGCTGAAAATCTATGCGCAGAAATATCCCTGCGATCCCCGTTATAATTTCGACGTCAATGAAGCGCTGTACCGGTACTGCGAAGAAAACGGCTTCGATGTGGTGGAGCTTGCCGAGCGCTTGCGCGGAGAGGACGGGTATTTGGACCGAACCTATTGCAGCGACAATGCGTTTCATCTGAATTACGACGGCGACGCGGTGTGGCTTGCGGCGCTGCGTGAATATGCAAGGACGCAGTATGAGACCGGCGCATGGACGCCGGAAGAAACGGGAAACTGAAGCCGATCCTGCCGTATCGCGGTTCTGACAAGACTTTGACCGCATCCCTTTCACACACAATCAAAAAAAACGGTCTGCCGAGATCATTTCGGCAGACCGTTTTGCATTCGTCAGATTCTTGCAACGCCGCTCTTACGCGCCGCTTCTGCGACCGCCGCCGCGACCGCCTTGCCCACGCGCGGGTCGAAGGCTTTCGGAATGATGTAGTCCGGGGAAAGCTCCTCAGGGGAGATCAGATCCGCGAGCGCCTTTGCCGCCGCCATCTTCATCTCCTCGTTGATGTCGCTTGCGCGGACGTCGAACGTGCCGCGGAAGATGCCCGGGAACGCCAGAACGTTGTTGATCTGGTTCGGGTAGTCGCTTCTGCCCGTTGCGATGACCTTTGCGCCGCCCGCCTTTGCGTCGTCCGGGAAGATCTCGGGCGTCGGGTTCGCGCAGGCAAAGACGATCGCGTCGCGGTTCATGGTCTTTACCATCTCGGTCGTGACCGTGCCGGGCGCCGAAACGCCGATGAACACGTCCGCGCCGACGAGCATGTCCGCGATGCTGCCCGCTTTGCGATCGAGGTTCGTGACCTCCGCCATCTCCTCCTTGATCCAGTTCAGTCCGTCTCTGCCCTTGTAGATCGCACCCTTGCGGTCGCACATGGTGACGTTTTTGAAGCCCGCGGAAAGCAGCAGCTTCACGATCGAGACCGCCGCCGCGCCTGCGCCGGAGGTGACGACTTTGACGTCCTCCTTCTTCTTGCCAACCACTTTCAGCGCATTGGTAAGTCCCGCAAGCGTGATAACCGCGGTGCCGTGCTGATCGTCGTGGAAGATCGGAATGTCGCACTTCTCCTTGAGCTTGCGCTCGATCTCAAAACAGCGGGGCGCCGAGATGTCCTCAAGATTGATGCCGCCGAAAGATCCGGAGAGCAGATACACCGCGTTGACGAACTCATCCACGTCGTGCGTCTTGATGCACAGCGGGAACGCGTCGACGTTGCCGAACGACTTGAAGAGCACGCACTTGCCCTCCATGACCGGCATGCCGGCTTCGGGACCGATGTCGCCGAGACCCAGCACCGCGCTGCCGTCGGTGATGACCGCGCAGAGGTTGTGGCGGCGGGTCAGCTCATAGCTCTTGTTGATATCCTTCTGGATCTCCAGGCACGGCTGCGCCACGCCGGGGGTGTAAGCGAGGCTCAGGTCGTCCTTTGTGGCGACGGGAACCGTTGCGATGACTTCGATCTTGCCCTTCCATTCTCCGTGCAGCCGGAGCGATTCTTTTGCGTAATCCATGTATATTCTCCTTTTTTGAGTTTACTTTCTTGCGAGCACGTTTTTGACCTGTGATTCAATGTGCGCGGCGGTCAGACCGAAGCGCTCCTGGAGATATCCCTGCGTGCCGACCTCGCCGAACTCGTCCTCGACCGCAACGCAGGCGGCGGGGACAGGGCAGCGCTCCGCGAGCACTTCGAGGATCATGCTGTACAGACCGCCGTGGCGGTTTCCGTTCTCCGCGACGATAACCGCACCGCACTTCTTCGCCCACGCTTCGACCGCGTCTGCGTCGATCGGCTTGATCGTGAAGCAGTCGACGACCGCAGCGCTGATGCCCTGCGCTTCCAAGGAGGCGGCGGCTTTCATGGCTTCGTGCAGCATGATGCCCGCGGCGAAGATCACAACGTCCTTGCCCTCTTTGAGCGTGACCGCCTTGCCGATCGGAAGCTCCGTGCCGTCCTCATAGATGCGGGCGTACTGCTTTCTGCCGACACGGATGTACTTGACGCCGGGGCGGTTCACGCACTGCTTCAATGCGCTTGCAAGGCACGTCGGGTCGGACGCGTCGATCACCGTTGCGCCGGGCAGCGCATCATAGAGCGCGACGTCCTCGAACGGCATATGCGTGCCGCCGTTCATCGCCGCGGTGACGCCGGGATCGGTGCCGATCACGGTGATGTCGTTCTTCGCGTAGCCGCCGGACAGGAAGATCTGGTCGTAGATGCGGCGCGAGGCGAACGTGCCGAAGCTGTGGATGATCGGCTTGAAGCCCGCGGCGGAAAGACCTGCCGCAACGCCCGCCATATTCGCTTCGGCGATGCCGCAGTCGATCGCGCGGTCGCCGTGCGTTTTGGACCACTTCAGCGTGCCGGAGCAGCTCATCAGGTCCGCGTCCAAAAAGATCACGTCGGGATCATGCTCGCATAGATCGGCAACCGTTGCGCCGATCACGTCCTTGCAAAGCCGCGGATCCATTTCTCCGTTATAAACGATCTTTGTCATTTTTCAGCCCTCCAATGCATCGAGCTTTGTCTTAAGCTCCGCCGTCCAGTTTGCAAACCGTTCGTCGGTCACCGGCATGCTGTGGTTCATCGCGGTGTTCTCGACCTCCGTAACGCCGTGACCCTTGATCGAATCGAGCACGATCGCGTACGGTTTGTCACCGCCGTTTCTTGTACGTTCAAGCGCCGCCGCGATCGCTTCCACGTCGCCGCCGTCGACCTTGACGGTATCGAAGCCGAACGCTTCCATCTTGGCGACGAAATCGCCCATCGGCAGGACCTCTTCGAGATAGCCGTCGAGCTGACGCTTGTTCCAGTCGATCAGCACGACGAGATTGCCGAGCTTCTTCGCGCTTGCGAACAGGAAGGATTCCCAGCACTGACCTTCCTGCATTTCGCCGTCGCCGACGATCAGGAAAACGCGGTTCTTGCGGCCCTTGAGCTTGTTGCCGAGCGCAAGACCCGCCGCCTGCGACGTGCCCTGACCGAGGGATCCGGTCGTCATATCCACGCCGGGCGTCTTGTTGCGGTCGCAGTGGCTCGGAAGCCGCGTGCCGCCGCGGTTCAGCGTCTTGAGCTCTTCGTACGGGAAGAAGCCTTTGAGCGCGAGGGTCGCATAGACGGCAGGTCCTGCATGTCCCTTCGACATGACAAGGTAATCACGATCCGGCCATTTCGGATCGGCGGGGTTCACGCGCATCTCACGTCCGTACAGAACCGCGAGCGCATCGGATATGCTCATAACGCCGCCGACGTGTCCGGAACCGATGGAGTGGATCGCTTCGAGCGCTGCCATGCGGATTTTGAGAGCAAACGCTTCGATCGCTTTTTTCTCTTGGTTTTCCATAGCTTCCTCCTGTTGATTTCTTTTGCGGCGGAATGGTCCCGCCGTTTTCATACCTAATACAGTATTATACCTGATTTCCGATCCTTCCGCAATGGTTTTCGGCGGATTATTCTCGATCGGAAAAGAATATGAGCGGGGCTCCAGCGGATGCGACCGCGCCGTTTTCCACGGTGCGGCGTTCATCGGAAAGATACTCCCGATACAGACCGTCCGCAAGCGGGACCTCGACGACGGACGGCTTTCCGCACATGCTGAATACGCCGACCGCCTTGCGATCGCCGAGCGTCCATGTCGACACGATCACGTCGTTTTCCCGCGCTTCGAGCGTATAGACGCCGTCCGCAAACAGCGGGTCCTTCTTCATGGCGATCAGCTTTTTCAAAAGCGCTTCGTGCATCGGCTCGCCTTCGCGCGGGACCGGATCCGGATCGAACAGCGACGGGGTGCGGTCCGCCGCCCATTCCTGTCCGCAGTAGAGCAGCGCAAGACCCTTTTGGAAGAAATTCCATGCAAGACGGTTTTCCCGCACGATCGGATCCGGGAACAGCTCTGCCGTGCGCGGACGGTCGTGGTTCTCGGTACAGCGCAGCTTGACGTAATCCGCCGGGTAGGTGCTTTCCTGCCGCTCGATCGCCTTGACGTACGCGGACAGCGGGATCCTTCCCTCGGCATACGCGATAAAATCTTCGTAGATGTCATAATCGTAGCAGATATCGAACGCCCGATAGAGCTCGGAATCGGACAGGGCGGGAAGCCCTTCGGCGCGAAGATACCGGATAAATTCGTGCTCGACCGATTCCGCAAGCCAGATGCAGCCGGGACGGACCGCTTCCACGCGCTTTCTTGCTTCCAGCCAGAAGCCGAGCGGAATGAGCGGCGCGACGTCGCAGCGGAACCCGTCGACAAATTGCGCCCAGAAGCACAGCGTGTCAATGAGCTCGTCCCACAGCGCGCGGTTTTCAAAATCGAGATCGATGACGTCGCTCCAGTCGCCGATATGGTTGCCGAACGAGCCGTCGGGCTTTCGGTAGAAGTATTCCGGATGCGTTTTCACGAGGACGGAATCCGGTGAGGTGTGGTGATACACGACGTCGATCAGCACCTTCAGCCCGAGCGCGTGCGCGGCGTCGCACAGATGCGTAAAATCGTCCATCGTGCCAAATTCCGGATTGACGGCGCGATAGTCTTTGATCGCGTACGGCGAGCCGAGCGAGCCCTTGCGCTTCTCCGCGCCGACCGGATGGATCGGCAGCAGCCAGATCGCGTCGGCGCCGAGCGCGCGGATGCGCGGAAGATCCGCCTCGACGGCTTTGAACGTGCCGCCGAAGTTGCGGACAAAGATCGAATACAGGGTCATGTTCCGAAGCTGCATGGGAGACCTCCTTTATTTACAATTCATCCGGCGCATAGGCGAGGGAGAGCTTAAAGAGCTTTTGTCCTTCGCTTTCGCCGGCAAGCAGGAACGTGTCGCCGAAAAGCTCGCTTTTCAGCGTGATCGTATCATCAAGCAGCGCTTCGCGCGAGTACTCGGTCTTGACCTCGCAAAGCGTCCGCATGCGCAGCGCGTCCGGCATTCGGTCCTCGGCAAGATCGAAATAGCGGGTGTTGTTCATATGCCCGTTCTGATCGACGTAGCTGTACGGCACGGTAAACGACGAGGTTTCATCGGTCGTCGGTGCCTGCGGCGGGCGCGGAAGCGCAGTCTCCAGCCCGGTCTGCATGCCGGGCACCGCAATGCCGCACTGCTCCGGAAAGACCGCTTTCCGCGTGTTCTGATCCATCAGCGCCCACAAAGAGCTTGCCTCGATCAGCGCGTCGCCGCGTTCATCGGTGATCCGGTAATAACGCGGAAACAGCAGATGCTTCGGCTTGCCGGGCCAGGTGACGATCCGTACGGGCTCGTCATAGACCGGCATGCGGCGCACGGTCGCCTGCTGCAGCGTCACGATCCAAAGGATCCCGCGGTCCAACGTCTTCTCGCGTCCCGCGCCGAGCAGCGCCGCGTGATCGGTCGCCGCCTCCTGCAGCAGCGTAAACAACCGCGAAAGCCGCAGACGCCGCTTGAGGTCGGTATCGGAATAGGCGATTCGATAGTCGCGTTCAAACGGTTCAAACGTGCTCATGCGTTCACCATATCTTGAGCGAGGTATTTCATGAAATCGGGGATGCGCTTTTCCCACGCCGCTTCATTGTGCGCAGCGCCGGGGATCACGTTTGCCGAAACGTCCGCGCCGGCTTCGGAAAGCGCCTTTGCAGTCTCGAACATGCCCGAAAGCGCTCGGCGTTTCGGGTCGATCTCGCAGGTTCCCATGTCGATCCAGACGCGCGTGGGATCGGCAAGCGGATGCGAGCGGATCAGCCCCTTGAGCTTTGACGGCGAGACCCAAAGGCTCGGGGAAAGCGCCGCCGCGCGGGAAAAGACGGAGTTGTATTCCACGGCGGCATAGAGCGACATCAGCCCGCCCATGGAGCTGCCGGCGATCATCGTGTGTTCGCGGTCGGGCAGCGTTCGGTACTGCGCGTCGATCTCCGGCTTCAGAACGGTCGTGAACCAGTCCATCGTGACCTTGCCGACCCCTTCGATATGACCGACCGGGCGCGGCGAGGAAAAGTCCCACGGGCTGTATTCGGAAAGCCGCCGAAACCCTTCCGGATTGCACTCGACCGCGACGACGATCAGCGGGAGCTTGGTCTTTTTCAGATATTCGCGCATGCCCCAGCTTTTGCCGTAGGTCGCATGGCGGTCATAGAATACATTGTGCCCGTCAAACATATACAGGACGGGATAACGGCGATCGCCGGCTTCATAGCCCTTCGGGAGACAGACGTACAGCCGACGCGGTTTTTCGGTCGGAAGTTCGGGGATCCGGATCTTTGTGATGTGAATCATGAACGCACTCCTCTTTGCGGATTTCTTACATTATATAGCAAATGCACCTGCGCCGCAAGTCCGGAATCCCGACAATGTGCAGATTCTTGACAACGGAGGCGGCGCTTTCTATAATGGGTACACCGAGTACGCAAAGGAGGAGGATGCCGATGGAAAGCTATTGCCTGTTCTGCAAAAGCGGGCAGGAAGGTCTTGTGATCGATCTTTTGAAGCACGGCGGATATGCGGCGTTTTCTCCGTTTGCGGTGCGAAACAGACCGGACGCCGGCGGTCTTCGGAGAACGAAAGCGCGTTTGCTGCCGGGCTATGTGTTCTTTGAAGCGGAAAACGAGCCGGAATGGGACACGATCCGGCGATACTCCGGCGTGCTGAAGATTCTGCGCTATGAGGACGGAAGCCGCGCGTTGCACGGAGATGATCTTGCGTTCGTCAAATGGCTGAAGCGCTACGAGGGCGTGATCGATGTGTCGCAGGTCGTCAAGGTCGGCACGAAGATCGCGTTTGCCGGAGGACCGCTCGTCGGTATGGAAGCGAAGGTGCTGAAGGTCAACAAAAGCCGAAAGGCGGTTCAGATCGCGCTCGGCGACGGCGACGCGATATTCCGGAATATATGGTGCTCGATCGAGTACATCGGGGAAAACGCGGACATCGATATGCTGCATCAGTCGTCAGCGCAGCCGGAACAGTAATGTCATGAAAAAGGATCCGACGGATTGAATGCCGTCGGTTTTTTATTCTAAAAGAATAAAATGTCGAATTATGGAAAATCGATTGACGAAATAACGCAAAAGATGTATGCTGACAGCAGCAGAAACGTCCGGGGAAATCCATATGCAAGCCGCGATTCGGATCGGAAAGGAACATATTGACGGATGTACAGCATTTGTGTATAATAGTATCATCTCATATTATGCGATATTGTGCGCGTAGTACGCAAAATATCGATAATATAGACAGAAAAATATGATAGCTTGCGAAAAATGCACGACAGAAGACGCATTGGGGAACGGACAGCGACGGATTTTGTGCTTTTTCCGGAAAGGATTTTTGCATTGGAACAGGTGAGACGGGACAAAAATGAAGTTGAGATCAATCTCGGAGATGTTTTCCAGATTCTGATCTCGAAATGGATCTATATTTTGCTTGCAGGCGTCCTTACCGCGCTTGCGGTCGGTTTGTTTACGCATTTCCTTGTGCATAAGAAATACACGGCGTCGGTTTCCATGTATATCTACACGACGAACGACCAGAACCAGACCGGTACGATCAGCTACAGCGAACTGAGCGCGGCGGACAACCTGATCAAAACCTATCAAGTCATCGTAAAGAGCAATTCCGTTCTGGATACGGTTGCGGAGCGATTCAATGCCGAGCATCCGGAGTATGCGGAATGGGATATTCAGTCGAGCAACTTGTCGAGAGCAACGTCCGTCTCCGTTCCGAACGGGACCAAACTGATTCAGGTGAGCGTTACGACCCGTGATCCGAAGCTGTCCGCGGACATCGCCAATACGTTTGCGAAGTATGTTCCCGAGCAGATCATCCGCATCACGAAAGCGGGCGGCGTTGAGATCGTGGACTATGCGACCGTTCCGAACGGTCCGTCCAGTCCGAATCTGACCAGAAACACGGTCCTCGGCTTTGCCGCGGGCTTCATACTGGTCGCGGTATACTTCCTGCTGCGCGCATATCTTGATACGACGATCTATACGTCGGAGGAGGTCCAGAAGGTCAGCCGCTGCCCGGTGATCGGAACGGTACCGATGATCGTTGCAAGCGGAGAGGAAACGGCACAATGGGAGGTCACGCTCCGGGAGGAAATCGTCAATGAGTAAGATCACGATGAAACGTTCCGCTAAGAGCGGGAACAGCAAGCAGGAAGAACGCGCACAGATCCGGGAAAACCGGAGAAAGATCCTGACCGAATCCAGCGCCTTCGCCATCCGCGAGGCGTATGTGCAGCTTCGTACGAATCTGATGTACAGCGTGGCGTCGATGGACGACCGCGGCTGCAAGGTTTTCGGTGTAACGAGTGCGAATCCGTCCGAGGGCAAGAGCTTAACGGCGTCGAACATTGCGGTATCGTTCGCAATGCTCGGCAAAAAAACGCTGCTGATCGACTGCGACATGCGCAAGCCGAACATTGCGCGGCTTTGGCATATCCATACGAACAACGGTCTGAGCGATCTGATCGCCAAGGTGGATGTATGCGATGTTTACGGCGTTGAAGGACTTCCGCTTTCGATCATCGCCTGCGGTAAAATTCCGCCGAATCCGTCGGAGATGCTGGCGTCCGCCGCGTTCCAGAATGCGATTGAGCGCTTCCGCAGAAAATACAATTACATCATCATCGATACTCCGCCGATCAACGAGGTCGCGGACGCGCAGATCGTATCGCGCGTGGTCGACGGCATGGTGCTGGTCATCCGTTCCGCAAAGACGAAGCAGAGAGATCTTGCGGAAGCCGAGAGCACGCTTCAAAGCGCAGGCGCACGGATCTGCGGCGTCGTGATCAACGATCTGAACCTCAAGCAGGGCGGAAAATACGGTTATAAGTACGGCTATAAGTACGGTTATAAGTATGGCTATAAGTACGGGTACAAGTACGAGTATCAGTACGGCTACCGTTACGGGGATACGCCGGACTACGGCACGGATACAGGCTCGGCGGCAGTCAAAAAACCGGTAAAGAAAGCTGCGGTAAGGGAGATTGATTTCCACGCGCATATTCTGCCCGGGCTCGATCACGGCAGCAAGGATCTCGACAATTCGCTCGAACAGATCCGCCTTGCAAAGGCGGGCGGCGTCGATGTGATCTGCGCGACCTCACATTTTTACGGGCAGCAGATCGGCGTCGAAACGTTCCTGGAGCAGCGCGCGCGCAGCTGGCTGGAATTGAAATCCAAGCTGGAGGAAGGCAGTCCCCGGATCGTTCTCGGGGCGGAAGTGCTCGCGTTTGAGGGGATCGATAAGCTGCCGCAGATTGAGAATCTGTGCATTGTCGGAACGAACATCCTGCTTCTTGAGATGCCGTTCGCACACTGGTCCGAGCGCTTGATCGATTCGATCGAAACCCTGAGCGAGCGCGGCGATCTTGAGATCGTTCTTGCGCATGTGGATCGTTACGATCGCAAGCAGATCGAACGGCTGCTGGCAATGGACCATATCAAAGGACAGGTCAATGTGTCTGCGCTGACCAAGCATCTGCAGAGCAGCTATCTGCGCGACTGGATCAAGGAAGGAAAGATCGTCGCAGTGGGAAGCGATATCCACGGAACAAAGACCGGCTATACGGAGTGGCAATCCGTAAAGCAGCGGTATCCGGAGGAATGGAAAACCGTGATGCGGGAGACCGAAGCGCTGCTTTCGGATCTTCTCTGAGGGTAAGGCGAAAAAAGGGGAAAAGAGACCGAAACGGGCGGTGCGCGGCCACAGTCGCCCCGAAAACGAGCGGTCGAACAAAGCGTGATCCGGAGGATGCGGAGCGAGTGAAAACGCGCCGTATGCCGAAGGCAACGCAAAAATCCGAATAACAGGAGACCCCTGCAGTGCAAGAAACCAACACAAATCAGACGAACCAACTGCATCAAAAACCGAAATCCCGGAAAAAAAGAACGGTTCTGTGGATCGTTCTGTCGATCGCGGCGCTTGCTTTGATCGGCGGCGGGATCTACGCGTGGCATGTACTGAAGCGACCGGATGTATTTTTCGATCAGACTGCGCGCATATCCGCCCAATCGACGCCGGAAACGACGCCCGCTTTCGATATAGAAGCGTATCTGCCGACGGCAGAGCCCGGCACAGCGCCGAGTTTGACGGCAGCGCCGGAGGAGACGTCCGGATCTGCTGAGCAAGCGAATGAAAGCATACCCATGACGGGGATCGTCAATATCGCCCTGTTCGGGATCGACGCATATGAGGACGGGACGTCGACAAGCGGCACCATGCCGCATACCGACGCCAATATGATCGTCGCGATCAATTTCGAGAAAAAGGAAGTCAGTCTGATTTCCATCGCGCGCGACTGTCTGACGACTGCGCCGGGTCATACCGGGTTTTATAAGTTCAACGGCGTTTTCAACGTCGGCGGCGGCATGAAGGACCCGAAGGCGGGGTTTGAACTGAGCTCCCGCGCCGCGGAGGAGTGGCTCGGCGGTGTTTCCGTTCCGTATTATTACGGCGTGGACTTCCAGGCGGTGATCGATCTGGTCGATATGATCGGCGGGATTGATTTTGATGTGGAGATCAGACTGACAACGCTTAACGGCAGGACGATCAATCCGGGCAGGCGCCATCTGGACGGCAACGGCGTAATGGCATATATGCGTATGCGCAAAACCGCGGACGGCCTCGATTCAAGCCGGACCGCACGCCAGCGCAAGATGCTGATCGCAATCTTCAAGAAGCTGAAGCAGGAAAGCAAGCTTTCCATGATCCCGGATCTTCTGAAGACCATGGGCGACAATGTCTATACGAATACAAGTCTGACGCAAACGATGTCGCTCGTGAATTTTGCGCAGGGACTGGACGAAGACAGCATCCGTTCTTACAGCATTCAGGGGCGTATGCATTATCAGTACGATTGGCGGTATTGCTTTATCGATCAGCAGGCGCGAATCGATATTCTGAAGGAAGTGTACGGGATCGATGCGGAGCCGATGCGGATCGATTCGCTTGTGTATGAAACCTTTCTTTACGACAGCGGATTTCGGGCGATCCAGTATCTGACGATTGCGCAAAAGCTGTTTGCAGCCATACATGAACTGGGACCCGCCGACGCCATGAGCGAGGAGCAGAAGACCGCCTATGCCGTCTGCTGGAAGGATTACGAGAACCTGCGCGACCGGTTCCGCGCCGTCGACCGCTGGACGCAGGAGCATTATGACAGTACCGGATTCACGAAAGAGGAACAACAGAAGCGTACGAATGATTACGAAGAACTGAAAGCGCTTGAGGCAAAGCTGAAGGAATCGGGCGACGCGCTCAATACGCTGTTCCGGAATCCGATCACATTGAGATGGAACCGAAGCATCATCAATTGGTACAAAGAGGACAGCGATATCAACGACGTTTACGTTGATTTCCGATAAGCAGAGACAAATATGGCAATATCCGCCGACGATGCCGGCGTGATGCGGAGTGCTGCATTATGAACAAAACCATGACAGAACAAGAATCAAAGCGCAAAACGGACAAGCGGAAAGGAAAAACGAAGATCCTCTTTTCCGTTCTTCTCGGCGTATATGATTTCATTGCCGTATGCGCCGCCTATTTTCTGGCGCTTTGGATGCGGTTTGATTTCTTCTTTTCCCATATAGAACAGAAATATCTGGATGCATTCGGCAAATTCATCCTGTTTTACGGCGCGTTTTCCGTGCTGGTTCTTTGGCTGTTCCGCCTTTACAAGACGCTGTGGAGATACATCGGGATCAGCGAGATGGTCCGCACGCTTGCGGTATCCCTGCTGCTCTCTGTTGTGCACGCCGTTGCGATCACGCTCATATTCTGGCACCGCATGCCGTTCTCTTATTATATCGGCGGCGCGATGATTCAGGCGGTCTTTCTGATCGGCATGCGGTTTTCGGCGCGTATGTACAGCAACTGGCACAGCCGAAAGGCGTTCAGCCATATGCCGATGGATCGCGTAATGCTGATCGGCGCGGGCAATGCGGGACAAATGATCCTGAAGGACATGGTTGCAAATCCCGTTAACCGTGACAAGGTCGTCTGCATCATTGACGACGATCCGAACAAGCAGGGCAGGTATCTGGAAAGCGTCCCGATCGTCGGCGGACGCGAGGACATCCTTTCCGCGGTACAAAAATATCGGATCGACAAGATCTACCTTGCGATTCCCAGTGCGACGGCAGAACAGAAACGCGATATCCTGGCGATCTGCAACGAGACGGACTGTGAGCTCAAGCAGCTCCCGGGCATTTATCAGCTGATTTCCGGACAGGTGACCGTCAGCGCGATGAAGGATGTTGCGGTGGAGGATCTTTTGGGCCGTGAACCGATCCGACCCGATCTTTCCGGCGTTTACTCCTTTATCAACGGAAAAACCGTTCTTGTCACCGGCGGCGGCGGATCCATCGGAAGCGAGCTTTGCCGCCAGATCGCGGCGCACGGACCGAAGCAGCTGATCATCTTCGATGTATATGAGAACAGCGCATATGAGATCCAGCAGGAGCTGAAGGAACTGTATCCGACGATGGATCTTGTCGTGCTGATCGGTTCCGTCCGCGACAGCCGCAGGATGTTCAAGGTGTTCGATACCTACCGCCCGCAGATCGTTTACCATGCGGCGGCGCACAAGCATGTTCCGCTGATGGAGGACAGCCCGTGCGAAGCGATCAAGAACAATGTGCTCGGAACGTACAAAACCGCGTATGCCGCGATGGTCCACGGCTGCGAGCGTTTTGTTCTGATCTCCACGGACAAGGCGGTCAATCCGACAAACGTCATGGGCGCCAGCAAGCGCCTGTGCGAGATGATCGTGCAGTGCTTCGACGCAAAGATCAAGGCGGGCAAAGCAAGCGAGATCCCGCAGCTCTTTACGCATGAAGGCTGGGAAAACGCCGACAAGGACGGCACCGGAAGCGTGTTCCGCAGCATCAGGACCGAGTTTGTCGCGGTGCGGTTCGGCAATGTTCTCGGCAGCAACGGTTCCGTGATCCCGCTGTTTAAGAAGCAGATCGCGAAGGGCGGTCCCGTTACGGTCACGCATCCGGACGTCGTCCGCTACTTTATGACGATCCCGGAGGCGGTCAGCCTTGTCATGCTGGCAGGAACATACGCAAAAGGCGGCGAGATCTTTGTGCTGGATATGGGAAGTCCGGTCAAGATCGACACGCTTGCCAGAAATCTCATCCGGCAGGCGGGATTGAAACCGGACGTCGATATCAAGATCGAGTATACCGGTCTTCGTCCCGGCGAAAAACTGTATGAGGAAAAGCTGATGGCAGCGGAAGGTCTCAGAAAGACGGAAAACGAGCTGATCCACATCGGCGCGCCGATCAAACTCGACCAGGATCTTCTTTTCAAAAACCTCAATACGCTCATGAACGCAGCGTATGCCAATGACGAACGGATCCGCGCGCTTCTGCTCGATATAGTACCGACCTATCATCCTGCAGACAACAGCGGAGACAAGCCGACGATTACGATATACGGCGCACATGGGAAGGAAGAGAAGGACGAACTGCATGCCGCAGGCTGAAACAGGACGCCCGTCGCGTAAACGGATGATCCTGCTGATCGCGACAGGACTTGTGCTCATCTTCATCTTCGCGCAATCCCTGCTTCCGCAGAACGTTTCCGCGGAGGAGAGCGGATGGATGACAGAGAAGATCATCAATCCGTTCCTCAATCTGTTCGGACTCCGGTCGATGATGCACGGCACGGTCCGCAAGCTTGTGCACATCGCAGAGTTTGCGATCCTGTCCGTCCTGCTTGTGTTTTGCTTTCGCGGGAAACCGATCAAAGGCGCAGGCGCCGGTTTTACAGCCGCCTTTCTGGACGAAAGCATCCAGCTTCTGTCCGACCGCGGCGCTTTGATTTCCGATGTCTGGATCGACCTGATCGGCGTTGCTCTGGGTTCATTGCTCGGTTTTTTGGTTTATCGTGCGATCATTCGACGCAGACAGGCATCTTGACAATAAGCAAAGAAAAAATGATTGTTTCGTGAATGATTTGATGTAAAGATCGATAGTATGCAGTAACAGAAATAGAAGGTGTAATATGAACAAGTTTTCTGAAGATCCGCGTTTTGCCGGGATCAAACCGTTTGAAAAAAAGGTTTGGCTGAGCTCACCGACCATGCACGGCGACGAACAGCATTGGGTGGACGACGCCATACAGACGAACTGGGTATCGACCATCGGTGCGAATATCAACGAGGTAGAGAAGCAGATCGCCGAACGGATCGGCGTCAAGTATGCCGTCGCGCTTTCCTGCGGGACAGCGGCGCTGCATCTTGCAACAAAGCTTGCCGGTGAAAAACTCTACGGGCAGGCACGTCCGAACGAAGGTACCCTGCAAGGACACAAGGTCTTTTGCTCCGATATGACGTTCGACGCTTCCATCAATCCGGTCGCCTATGAAGACGGCGAGGCGATCTTTATCGATACCGAACGCGATACATGGAACATGTCCCCGGAAGCTCTTGAAAAAGCGTTTGAAATCTATCCGGACGTCAGATTGGTCGTCATCGCGCATCTGTACGGAACGCCGGGCAAGATGGAGGAGCTGAAGTCGATCTGTGAAAAACACGGCGCGCTGATTGTCGAAGACGCAGCGGAATCCCTCGGCGCAAAGTACAAGCTGAACGGCGCGTGGGTGGAAACCGGTACGCTCGGCGACTACAACTGCATCAGCTTCAACGGCAACAAGATCATCACCGGCAGCGCGGGCGGCATGTTCCTCACGAACAATGTTGAGGACGCAAACAAGGTTCGCAAATGGTCCACGCAAAGCCGCGAAGCAGCGCCGTGGTACCAGCATGAAGAGATCGGCTATAACTACCGCATGAGCAATATCATTGCAGGCGTCGTTCGCGGACAGCTTCCGTATATCGAGGAGCATATGGCACAGAAAAAGGCGATCTACGAGCGCTACAAAGCCGGTCTTGCGGATCTGCCGGTCAAAATGAACCCCTACGATCCCGACAAGTCCCAGCCGAACTTCTGGCTCTCCTGCATGATCATCGACGAAGACGCCATGGCGCCGCAGGTGCGCGGCGAACGGGACTATCTTTACAAGTCCGTTTCCGGAAAGAGCAGTCCGCAGGAGATCCTTGACGCCATCTTCGCCTTTAACGCGGAAGGCCGCCCGATTTGGAAGCCGATGCATATGCAGCCGATCTACCGCACGCACGCCTTCATCACCGCCGAAGGCAACGGTCGCGGACGCTCCAACGCCTACATCGCGGGCTCCGGCGTCGACGTCGGTGCGGACATCTTCCGCCGCGGTCTCTGCCTGCCCTCCGACAACAAGCTGACGCCGGAGCAGCAGGACAGGATCATCGACATAATTCATCGCTGCTTCCGGTGATGTTTTTTGCTGTCGGAGCTTTCGCCATGCTATCCGTTATCGTTCCGGTGTACAATGTTGAGCCATATTTGAAAAGATGTCTTGACAGTATTCTTCATCAATCGTATCAGGATTTGGAAATATTAATCATTGATGATGGTTCTACAGATGGATCACAGGATATATGTGATGACTTTGAGAAAAAAGACAAGAGAATCAAGGTATTCCATACGGAGAACAGAGGACTGTCTTGTGCGCGCAATTTAGGGCTTCAGCATGCAAAAGGCAACTGGATCGGGTTTGTCGATTCAGACGACTGGATCGAGCCGGATATGTATGAACATTTGATTCGGTCTGCAATTGATAATTGCGCAGATATTTCCTGCTGCGGATACGATAGAGAATATAATGACAGATCAGTATCTCATTCATTAATCAGTGAAGAAAGATGCTATGATGGTGATGAAATGGTTGCTTCGACCATGAAAGGAAGCACATTTGGCCATTATGCATGGAACAAGATTTATAAAAGAGAATTGTTCAGTGAGGAATGTAAGTTTCCTCCCGGTATGCTGTTTGAAGATATAGCCACCATATGGAAACTCATCGTGAAATGTCATCGTGTAGTATGTGTTCCGGGTACACTCTATCATTATTTGATTCGCAAAGACAGTATCGGCAATACCAAGACAATGAAAAATCTTGCAGATCGTTGGACAGCATTCAAAGAGCGCTTTGATATAATGGCGTCGAAAAGTGATGAACTACAGATGATTTGCACAAAAGGTTGCCTTGAAACGATCGGTTATACCTGGCGATGGCTGTACGTCACAAAGAAAAAGGACAGAGTCTGCTATGAAGGACGCCTTCGGGAAATGAGGGAATTTGCAAAAGCAAATCGCAGCATGATGCGTTCTTGTTCGATAGCTACACGCATATCTCTTCTTTGTGCTATATACTCAAATCCGATCTCTATATTCGGATGCTATTGGCTGAATCAGGTATTCAGAAGGGCAAGAAGATTGGATCGGATGACGTGATGGCGGAAGCGCCGACAAAAAGATAATGTGAAAAAATACGTTCAAGATATAGATGGCTGGCAATACTATAATCATGCAATGATTCCATCATCTGCTCCGCATGCAGATGTTGATCTTTCCACTATTCTGAACGGGGAGATATGGCGTTATAGAAACGGAAAAGACCGTCCGCTTCTCGTCAGATGGACAACAGACTGGGATTGTGATTGTGAGACAGGATGGTGGTTTGTTGTCCGTGAAAGACCTTTTGACTTGAAGGATCTGTCTTCCTCTTCCCGGAGGAACATTAGGAAATCCCTTAGGAATTGCAGAGTCGAAAGGATCAATCCCGGAGAGTATGCTGAGGATTTATGGCGGGTATTCAATGAAGCTGCGGAGAGGTATCGGAATTACCGCATCACTGTTACAAAACAAGAGTTTGTAAACAGAATAATTGACAGCGAAACAGAACAGGAATACTGGGGCGGTTTTGACAATCAAACGGGAAGGATGATAGGATATGCGATCTTTCAACCGCATCAGGATTGGGTTGAGTTTCTTGTATCAAAGTATTCGACCCGATATTTGAAGCTCAGGGTCAGCGATGCCATCAATGCGAAAGCGTTGGACTATTACCTGAATCAATTGAAAAAAAGGTACATATCCGACGGAGCGCGTTCTGTCTTTCATAAGACGAGTTTTCAGGAATACCTAAGAGACCACTTTGGATACCGATGCGCTTTTTGCAGACTTCATGTATTGTACAAAAAACCGGTTAAGCTGTTAATTGATTTGCTGTATCCACTCAGGTCTGTTTTCCGTCGGTTTGATGATATCGGAGCAATTCATCAGATGAATTCCTTGCTCTATATGGAAGAGATCATTAGGGAGGAAAGCAAGAGAACTGTTGCTGCGGGATCGGTTCGATTGCGGCAGTTTTAGTATACAGCAATGATCAGATATTGAAATGCGGAAGATCGGCTTTTACGAAAAGTATATCAAACGGATTCTGGACATTATCTGCTCGCTTCTGGCGCTGATTGTGTTTAGCTGGTTATATGCAATTGTTGCCATAGCCGTGCGGATCAAATTAGGGTCGCCTGTTGTTTTCAAGCAGCCGCGCCCCGGGCTGATTGATCCGAAAACCGGTAAAGAACGAATCTTTCATTTATACAAGTTTCGGTCTATGACGGATGAGCGTGATCAATCCGGAAATCTTCTTCCTGATGAACAGAGATTGACGAAATTCGGAAGAATGCTGAGAGCGACCAGCTTGGATGAACTTCCGGAAGCGATCAACATTCTCAAAGGCGATATGTCGGTAATAGGTCCGCGACCGCAGCTTGTGCGGGATATGGTGTTTATGTCCGAGGAACAGCGAATGCGTCATACGGCAAGGCCGGGATTAAGCGGGTTAGCGCAAGTAAGAGGAAGGAACGCGATTTCGTGGGAAGATAAAATCAACTGGGACTTGGAATATATTAATGATGTTTCTTTTAAAAACGATTTCAGACTGGTTGTTGAAACGATCAAAGTTGCACTAATAGAGCAAGAAGGCATAACAGATGGAGAAAATGCCACTGCTTTGGATTACGGTGACATGCTGTTGAAAACAGGAAAAATATCCAAAACACAATATGATGCATGTCAAGCATATGCAAAGCAGATTCTGGAGGAAAGAGATGAAGTTCGTTAAGTGGGCATATGAGAAGATCAGAAAAAAACCTGCACCGTACTATTATCAATACTCATTGTTCTCTTATTTGTTCAAACCAATCCGGAAATGGATAACGCAGGTAATCGCTCCCAATTGCGTTTTTAACAAAATTCGCATTTTGCTGTATCGCATGTGTGGGTTTAAAATCGGGAAACGTGTGTTTATCGGGATGCGCTGCTATTTGGACGATATGTGTTACCAACTGTTGACCATAGGAGATGATGTAACAATATCCTATGGCGTCTATTTCGCATGCCATGGAAGGCACCAAGGTCATTATCCGATTGTTATCGAAAAAGGTGCATATATCGGCATGAGGGCATCCATTATCAGCAAAAATGCCGTCAAAACAAATAATCATGCAGGGGGGGTCACGATTGGGGAAAACTCGGTTGTGGGAGCGTGTGCGCTTGTAAACCGTGATATCCCGAATGGTGCAACTGCCGTTGGGGTCCCGTGCAGGATTATTGAGAAAGGCAAACAAGAATGAATGATTTGGTTTCCATTATCATGCCATCATATAATACGGGGGCATGTATTTCGGAATCGATTCAATCCGTTCAAGCGCAAACGTATAAAAACTGGGAACTGATCATTGTGGATGATTGTTCAACGGACGATACGGATACGGTTATTCAGAGTTTTTTAGCAGATTCACGGATTCGATATCTGAAAAATGAAAATAACTGTGGGGCTGCTGTAAGCAGGAATTATGCTTTGCGTGAAGCTAAGGGAAAGTGGATTGCTTTTCTGGATTCAGATGATATCTGGATGCCGCATAAATTAGAGAAACAGATCCGATTCATGCAGGAAAACGATTATCATTTTTCCTATACGAATTATGATGAAATGACTGCTGAAGGAGTACGGAATGACGTTTTCGTTACCGGTCCGAAAAGGATCACGAAAAACGGTTTCTATAATTATTGCTGGCCGGGCTGTCTTACGGTCATGTATGATGCGGAAACGGTTGGCTTGATTCAGATCGCCGACATCAAAAAGAACAATGATTACGCGATGTGGCTGAAGGTGTGTCGAAAGGCGGATTGTTATCTTTTGGATGAGAACTTGGCGATATATCGTCGCGGACGTAAAGGAAGCGTCAGTACACACAGCATCAGAACAATGATTGCTTGGCATTACCGTCTGTTTCATGAAGCGGAAGGGCAGAATTCTCTGTATGCGGCGATCAACACAATTCGAAATTTAGTATTCGGATTATATAAGAAAAGCAGATATGTAAAAAGAGGATACATGCAATGACTGCAACCGTTTTTCTGATAGGATTTCTTCCAAATCCAAGAATATATAAGAGAATTGCATTAGCCCAAAATTACAGTAATGTTCATCTGATATGTTGGGATAGAGGAAAGGAGATGCTGGAAAGCCCAACGGGACGCGGCTTTTCATGCAATATCATCAGAATCAATGCAGGTAATGATCCTGTGTCAAGAGTGTTTCCTTTTGAAAAGTTTAAAAAAAAGGCGTTAGAGATTCTTACGGAAAAACATCCGGACATAATACATGTTCAAGGGCTAGACATGCTTCAAATTGCCTGTAAGTATAAGTCCATTCACAAGCATGTACATATTATTTATGAAATCGCAGACCTTCATAGATTGCTCGTAGATAAACAAACCGGCATATTGAGGGCGTTGGCTCAAAAGTATTTGTTGTGGTTGGACCATAAATGCAGCAAACAGATTGATTTGCTAATTGTTACTTCTCAACAATACTATACCACGTATTTTTCATCATTCATTCCTAAAGAGAAAGTGATGTTCTTTCCGAATATACCTGATTTATCCGTTTTTGACACTTATCAAAAGAAAGAAAACCACGAACAGTTCACAATTGGTTATTTCGGCGTAATCCGGTATAAAAATGAGATAAGACTATTGATTAATTCCTTAACGAAACACAATGCGAGATTAATCATTGCAGGTTACGAAGAAAACGGAACGGATATAGAGGAGCTATGCAGAAATCGTTCAGATATTGAATGGAAAGGCAGATATGATTTCAAGAACAGTGCAGCCTCTTTATATTCACAATGTGATTGTATTTACGCTGTATATGATGCAAGTATGTCAAATTGCAAAGTAGCATTACCGAATAAACTCTATGAAGCAGTTTATTGCGAATTACCGATTCTGGTTGCAGATCAGACACACGTCGGTGATATTGTACGAAAGCAGCATGTTGGCATTCCCGTTGCGCATGACTCCCAATCAGCGATAGATTCAGCATTAGCCAGGTTGGAGAACAAAGAAGAGTATGACGGCTTTGTTAGTGGATGCAAACGATATAAGAAAGAGCTTGATTTAGAGCGTTATAATAATGAATTAGTAAAGAGGATAGAAGCTTTTATATCATAATTGAAAGGTTCAAGGGAGAATAAGACTATGGTAAACGTAATCGGTTTGGGGTACATCGGACTTCCGACGGCGATGATGTTGGCGTCACACGGCGTTGAGGTCATCGGAACGGACTACAATAAGGAACTGGTAGCCACGCTGAACGCAGGCAAAATGACGTTCAAGGAAAAAGGAATAGACGAGCTGTTCCAAGAAGCGGTCGCTGCCGGAATCAAGTTTACAACGGAATATCAGGTGACGGATACTTACATCGTTTCGGTTCCGACGCCCTATGATAAGTTCAGCAAGAAGGTCGATGCCTGTTATGTCGTTGCTGCGGTCAAGGATGTCATGAAGGTCTGTCCGAAGGGCGCGACAGTCGTCATCGAATCCACCGTTTCGCCGGGAACGATCGAAAAGTATGTCCGTCCGGTCATTGAGGCAAACGGCTTTACGATCGGCGAGGATCTGAACCTGGTCCATGCGCCGGAGCGCATCATTCCGGGCAACATGGTCTATGAGCTGCTGCACAACAACCGTACCATCGGTGCGGACGACCGTGCGATCGGCGAAAAGATCAAGGAGTTGTATGCATCCTTCTGTCAGGGCGAGATCGTCGTGACCGACATTAAGACCGCCGAAATGACCAAGGTCGTGGAGAATACCTTCCGCGCGGTTAATATTGCGTTTGCAAACGAGCTTGCAAAAATCTGCCGCCATGACAACATGGATGTGTACGAGATCATCCGCATCTGCAACATGCATCCGCGCGTGAACATTCTGCAACCGGGCCCCGGCGTCGGCGGACACTGTATTTCCGTCGATCCGTGGTTCCTGGTCGGCGATTATCCGTCGCTTGCCAAGGTCATCGACGAGTCGATGAAGACCAACGACGGGATGCCGGATTTCGTGCTCAACCGCATCTATGAGATTATGAAAGAAAAAGGCATGACCGATATCAGCCGCGTCGGTCTTTACGGTCTGACCTATAAGGAGAATGTGGACGATATGCGCGAGTCTCCCACGCTGCAGCTTCTGGAAAGTCAGGAACGTCACCTTGCCACCGGACTCAAGGTCTATGATCCGTTCATCGAGAAGGACGTCGTCGCAAATCAGTATCACAACCTGGACAAATTCCTTGCAGCGGTCGATTTCGTGGTCATTATGGTCAAGCACAACGAGATCAAGGAAAACATGGACAAGCTTGCCGGCAAGGTCGTTTTGGATTGCCACAACATTTGCAAACTGCCGGGCGTGTATCATATTTGACGGCAGAACACTACGTAAGAATCTGGGTGAGAAAATGGCAAAAATCAAACAGCTTTTGAGAAAAGTCAAGAGACTGATACTGAAAAACCGGATCAAAAAACATGAGAAACTATTTGATCGGTTATCATATTGCTTCTTTCCCTGTGAAAAGAGCAAAACGTTGATCGTCGTATTTTCGGCATTCCCCGGAAAGGACTGTCCGCCGGTCTATAATTATCTAACAACGCTCTCCGGAATCAAAGCCAACAAACTGTTTCTGTTGGACGATGTTTGGAATCCGGTCAATGTCGGAAGCTATTACCTCGGAAAGGACGGGGATTGGTATCTTGAACAGGATGTTTTGGACCTTTTACAGAAGATAAAAGCCGAGCATGCGTATGATAAAGTGATCACCGTCGGCTCCAGCAAGGGCGGCACATCCGCGCTGTATTTCGGAATAAAAACGGAGGCGGATACTTGTATCATCGGCGCACCGCAGTATCATGTGGGAAGTTATCTGTCATCCGAGCATTCGAGACCGATTTTGAAGGTGATCATGGGCGACAGCAGTCAGTCGTCCATTGATAAACTCAACAGCTATATCGTTGATGAAATGCGGAAAGATCATTCGAAAAAATCTACGATCTATATCCATTATTCTCCGAAAGAGCATACGTATAAGGATCATATCAAGGACATGATTGCAGATTTGCATGAAAATGGCTATCAGGTGATCGAAGATAATGCATACGATTATGAACAGCACAGCGATGTCGCTAAGCATTTCCCTGCTTACCTTGTAAGTACCGTTAAGCGTGAAATACAGGATTGAACAAAGGTTGGTATGAACAAACGTTCGGATTATTACAGGAAACACAAATGTTGGATCATGTTTTGATTATAAAGTTACAGGCATATAACAGCTTATCATCATCCAATATGCGCATGCTGGCCATGATGAAAGGGCTTAATGAACTGGGGTATAAAATGGACTTGCTTTGTACCCCGGTCAGTGCTGTTACGCATATTAATGATATGAGCGACTATGCGTTTCTGAAGGGCGTCAATATCATTACAACTTCACAAAACAAGGCGTATGAGAGCTTGGTATCCTCTCCGAAGGGAACAAAAAAGGGACTGAAGCAAAAGCTGCTTCCCGTACTCAGAAAGGTGTATCATAAGTTATCCCTTTATACAAGCTCATCAACAATAGCAAAGAAGCTGACGTTGGATATTCTTCCGCGAAAAGAATATCAGTATGTCATTTCCGTTTCTGATCCGAAGATTTCTCAAATTGCGTTAAGAGCGCTGCTAAAGGATGGTTTAAGAAGTGAAAAGGTGATCGAATACTGGGGGGATCCGATGACCGGTGACATTACACAGAGGGCAATTTATCCGGAGTTTATCATCAAAAGAGAAGAAAGAAAATACCTTAAGATCGCGGACAGAATTGTATACACATCCCCGTTTACTTTGGAGATGGAGCAGAAAACGCATCCGATGTATGCGGATAAAATGCTTTTTGTTCCGACAGCGAACGCATTCCGAAAGATATACCCGGATACGAAGAACGATTTGTTTACGGTCGGGTATTACGGCGCTTATCATTCCGGGATCAGGAATATTATGCCGCTTTACAATGCGTTTTCTTCTTTGATAGGGATTGCAAAGCTCAATCTGGTCGGCGACTCGGATTTGCAATTACAGCCTACTGAGAATATCATGATCCGCCCGCGGGGAGTTGTAAAGGACTTGGAAGAACAAACCGATTTGTTTGTTTGCGTTTTGAACAGTTCAGGGACGCAGATCCCCGGAAAGCTCTACCATAATGCAGCAACAAACCGTCCGATCCTTGTCATTCTTGACGGGGAGCGGCAAGATGAAATGCGAGAGTACTTGGAATCGTTTGATCGGTTTATCCTTTGCGGTAATTCGGAGACGGAAATCGCATCCGCAATCAAATCTGTTATGAACGACAAGAGGGTATGGGAGCCGTGTAAATTGTTGGAGCCCAAAACAATTGCTGCAAAAATCATCGATTTTGATGGGGAAACAAAGGAATGATCAAAAAGCTATGTGTTATTTCGGCATATTATCCGTCTGAAAACGATCCGCATTATGCGTTTGTCGGAACGTTGATCAGTGCAATCGCCGATCAGGGAATTGAATGTCATGTGATTTCTCCGGTTTCCAATATGGAGAAACAACACAGAGCGGAATCCAGAATTGAGACAACGCTGAACGGCGCAAAAATCCATGTGTATTGTCCGTCCTATACGGTTTTTCCGAGTAGAAGGATTTTTGGCTATGAGACATATCGTCTTACCGTTTCATCGAAGCAGCGTGCGATTCGTAAAACCTTTGAAAGGTATATTCATGATTGCGATGCAATCTATTCCCATTTCATCGACTCCGGGGTGCATGCGGCGCTGTTGTCTGAAAAAACAGGGGTTCCGGCGTTTGTTGCCATCGGTGAGAGCAATCTTAACAATAAACAGCTGAACTATTCACTGTATATGAAGGAACTGCAGAGATATATTAAAGGCGTGGTGTCTGTATCTTCTGAGCTAAAGAAAGATGCGCTTGATATCGGCATATTCTCTGCAGAGACGCCGATCGAAGTCTTTCCGAACAGCATCGATACGGATCTTTTCAAGCCGATGGATAAAGCCGAACAGCGAAAGAATCTGGGGTTATCCGATACGGATTTTGTCGTTTCCTTTGTAGGCGGTTTTATCGAGCGAAAGGGCTTTGATAAGGTACAGCAGATTATCAGACGCCATCCGGATTGGAAGTGTATTCTGATCGGAGGCGGGGATATCCCCATAACCGTTCCCAAAGAACAAATTGCTTTCGCCGGAAGGATCAGTCACGACCGGATACCGGCATATCTTTGTGCATCCGACGTATTTGTTCTTCCTACAAAGGCGGAAGGCTGCTGCAATGCGATCGTCGAGGCGATGGGGTGCGGGTTGCCGATCGTTTCCTCCGATAGAGGGTTTAATTACGACATTTTGAATCGCGAGTATGCGATTCTGGTCGATCCGGAGAATATTGACGAAATTGAACAAGCGTTGATGACATATGCATCTGATCAGCAGCTCCGAAAGGAACATGCGGACAAAAGCTTGCAGGCGGGCAAGCTCTTGTCGATCGAAAACCGTGCAAACGGAATTGTTCGTTTTATGGAGAAGAATCTATGAACCGTTCTCTGGGATTACGGATAAATTGTCAAATACTAAGCAAAGTATTGTTTGCTTTTTATATTGTATATACAAACGTCCTAAGCTATTCGCTTTTCTTTGTACGAGGATTGTCTTCTGCGTTACTGATCGGCGCAATTGCATTGCAATTGCTGCATGAAAGATTTAGGATCCGTTTGGATAGAAGCCTGATTGCATTGCTGGTTTTTGCAGCATATTTGTTATTGTCGGGTTTGCTTGTCGCCTATGATTACAGCAAGACATTTAGTACGGTCCTATCATTTTTGGAGTATTTGGGTGTTTTTTATTTGGTGGTTTATTATATTCAATCTGACAACAAACCGGATTTTCCTATGTATGTTTTTATCATACAAGCGATCGCAGCAACACTCATCTTGATTCTGAATGGCGTCGGGGTGAAAAGAGTCAGCATTGCTGAAAACGTAAATGTAAATACCATCGGTGTAACACTTACATTTGCGATAGGGTTTGTTTTATATTTATTGATTGCAAGGAAAAACAGCGCTGTTAAGTGGGGAATCAGCATTACAGCGATTGCAGTTTTGCTTATTGGTGTATTATTGACTGTTTCCAAGAAAGCAATTATCGGCGGCGCTGCTTTGATTATACTGTGGACGGTTCTCTGCTATCGTTATACGTTTGCACGAATTAAGTGGTTTTGGAAACTCTTTCTTGTTGCTGTACTAGTATTCTCCGGAATACTCATATATAGGTGGTACACTTCAAGATACGCGCTTCAGATGGAAGTGTTTATGTTTCGAATGAGCGAGACGTATGTTGGTGACAGTGATCAGGAAAGGATAGAATTGTTTAAAGAAGGACTACTGCTTTTCCTTTCTCATCCATTCTTCGGTGTGGGATTTAACAATGCAAGATACTATACTTCGTGGAGCACCTACACACATTGTCTGTATAGTGAAATGTTGGCATGTACGGGTATTATTGGGACGCTGATCTTTGGATATACGCTCGTCCGACCGTGGGTGATCATCTCAAGGAAACGGGAATCATACAAACGGACAGATCTAATTCTCAATACGCGCACAAAATACTTGTTAGCGATATTTGTCGTTTTCTTTGCAATCAGCTTTACAACGATTGCGTTTTATGCACAAAACCTGATGTATATTGTGGCGGTCGTCGCAGGATATGCGATCACAACGCCGCTTGCGAGAGAGGAAGAAAGGAATGCAGCAGATGAAAAGATTACGCTCGTTTGTTAAATATGCTATGAAAAAAGGCTTTTTCAATTGCCTCGGTGATGAACCGTATCTAAAGCTGTTTTATTGGATCTATATGGGAAAAAGATTGAACCTCAAGAACCCGAAACGGTTTACCGAGAAGCTGCAGTGGTTGAAGATTCATGACCGAAAACCGTATTACAGTACGATGGTTGACAAGTATGCGGCAAAAGAGTACGTTGCGGGAATCATTGGGCAGGAGTATATTATCCCGACGTACGGCGTTTGGGATTCGCCGAGAGACATCGATTTTGATGCACTCCCCGATCAATTCGTCTTGAAGACGACACATGATTCCGGAACGGTCAGAATCATTGATAAATCAAAAGGCTTTGATAAAGAAGCTCTGATCGATTATTTCGAAGGGAGACAGAAAAGGAATCTGGGTATTATTGCAAGGGAGTGGCCGTATAAGCAGGTAAAACCGCGCATTATTGCGGAACAGTATCTAGAAGGGCCAGAAACGGCATCGGGAGAGCATGACGTCAGAGATTATAAGTTCTTTTGTTTTAATGGAATCGTCAAGTGTATGAAGGTCGATTACAACAGATTTACCTGTCATCATACAAATTATTACGGTAGGAATAAAGAACGGCTGCCTTTTTGCGAAAGGCGTCTTCCGAGTGACGACAGTCAAACGATCGAACTACCCGTTCATTTTGATGAAATGGTGTCCCTTGCTGAAATGCTTGCAAAGGATATACCTTTCTTAAGAGCCGATTTTTATGAGGTCAATGACAAGGTTTATTTCGGGGAACTGACATTTTTCCCGGCTTCCGGAGCAAGCAGTCCCTTTGAACCGGATGAATGGGATTATACGCTTGGAAGCTGGATCAAGCTTCCGAATGAAGAACAATAAGAGGTTTATAGGATGAGAGTAATGTTGCATGGAGCGGTGAATATGAGTAACTATGGAGATTACATATTTGCCGAGTTATTCTATCAATCACTTTTGAATAATGGGGTACAAGTAGAGTTTTATACGCATCCCAAGTATGGTATAAGCAGTTATTTTCAGAAGCATCTCGATTATAAGCCTGAAACGCGAAATTACAAAAAGCTATTACATCAATGTGATGCCTTTATTTTTTTCTCGGGCGGATATATCGCTGAACCAAGAAAAAAAGGCTTTTTGGCAGAAACACGTCATATTCATCGGTATTTGTATCCGGCTTCTTTGTTTATGAAAGCAGGAAAGCCGATTTATGTTATGGGTGTTGGAGCTGGACCGTTTGATGAAAATGCTGCATTCAGTAAAAGAGCCAGAGAGATTCTTAATTATGCGACAGTTATTACAGTCCGGAATGAAGAGTCACTGCAGTATTGTAAAGAGTTCGGGATAAATAACGATATTCAGGTAACGGCCGATACCGCCTTGGTGATCAAAGAGTTTCTGGATCGGGAAAAACAGGATGTACCGAGATTTGAAACAGAAAACGGAAAGAAGATGCTTCTGTTCCATATCGACAGCAATGCGGAAGTGACGGCAAAATTGAAGGAGATCGTTGTTCCGGCAACGATACGCTTTTTGAAAGCGCACCCCGATTATCAGCTGTATCTGGCTGCTGACGGGATAAAGCGTGATTCGCACTATCAGGAATATGAAACGATATTTGCGGGATGCGATCCGATTACTTTGAAATATGATGATCCGTGGAAATTGACGCGACAGATTGAGCGCGCGGATCTGATCATCACGACAAAGCTGCATGTCGGCATCGTTGGCTCTGCGCTGGGCAGATCGGTCGTTTCGTTCCCGTTCGTTCCCAATAAAACATTACGTTTTTATAAGCAAATCGGCGAAGCAGACAGATGCGTCCCGCTGAAAGAAATCACAACGGAAAAAGCTTATCAAATGCTTGAAGCATATAAGGATCGGATGGTTACTGTGCCGCAGGAATTGATCGATAAGGCCAAGCTGAATTTGGAGTTGCTTCCCAAAGAATAGTTGATCAAAGGTCGCTATTGAAATGAGAAAAAAGAAAGCACTTATAAATACGATTTTTTCGATGCTGTTGGAAGTGATCACGGTTGTTGCCGGGTTTATCCTTCCCAGATTGTTCATCGGAACGTTTGGATCGGAAGTCAACGGGTTGGTGTCTTCGATAACAAGTTTTATCGGTTACATCACGCTTCTTCAATCCGGCGTCGGAACGGTCGCCAAGGCTGCCATGTACAAGCCTCTGGCAAAGAAGGATCATGACAAGCTTTGCGTTATCGCAAAAACCGTAGAATCCTTTTTCCGGAAGATCGCATTTATTACCATCGCATATATAGCCGTTCTCGCAGGCCTGTTTCCGACGCTGATCGCGCCGGACACGGGATCGTTTTTGTATACGGCTTCATTGGTGGTGATCATAGGCGTTAGCACCGCAGCGCAGTATTTCTTTGGCATTACGCACCAAATGCTGCTGGAGGCGGATCAAAACTCCTATGTCTATTCAATCCTGCAGATTGCGACAGTCATCGTCAACACGGCGGTGTCCGTAGTTTTGATCAAAGCCGGTTGCTCGGTTCAGATCGTGAAACTGGGCAGTGCTGCTATCTTTGTATTGCGTCCGCTGCTGCTCAGCATCTACACCAAGAGGAAATATAAGCTTTACGGCAAATATGAGGTTGATAATTCGCTGATCAAGCAACGCTGGGACGGCTTTGCGCAGGCGATAGCATATTTCATTCATTCAAAGACCGATATTTTTGTGCTGACGCTGTTTGCCAGATTCAGCCCAAATGTTTCATTGAGCCTGGTTTCCGTTTACAGCGTTTATCACTTGGTCACGACCGGTTTGACGTCATTTATCCGTGCGATTGAACGAGCAGTTACGTCGGCACTCGGCAATATCATTGCATTGGGCGAGCGAGATACCCTTGTCAAGACATTTCAGGCATATAACAATTTCATGCATATTCTGTGTACGACGGTGTTTGCGACCGCAAGCATAACGGTGTTCAAGTTTGTCGGTATCTATGTCAAAAACATTACCGATGTGGAATATGTGCAATATGCATTCGGTTATATCATTATTGCAGCCGAATATCTGTTTTGTTTGCGGTTACCGTACACCAGCCTCATCAATGCGGCAGGAAAGTTCAAAGAGACAAGAACCTCGGCAATCGTAGAAGCAGTCTCGAACATTGCTGTTTCTGTGATACTGGTATCGAGATTCGGGTTGATCGGCGTAGCGATCGGCACGTTTGTTGCTATGGCATATCGAACGGTTTCCTTTATGATCTTTTTGCATAAAGACGTTATCTGCTTGAGTATCGGCACACAGATCAAGAGGTATTTGCTTTCTTTTGTGATCTACGGGGCTTTGGTTTATGCAGCTTCACTGATCAATATTCAAATCACACACTATGTGTCATGGATTCTTTATGCGGGAATTACGTTTGCGGCGACCGGCGCGGTTACATTACTGGTCAATCTCCTTATCATGCGAAAAGAAACTGTTGCCGTAATCAAAACGTTCATCAGACGTCTGCCCAAAAAACGGGCGGATTCTTGACACCCATATGGACAGGACAGAAAGAGGAAATAATATATGAAAAAGATCATGACTGTATTCGGCACACGGCCGGAGGCAATCAAAATTTGCCCGCTCGTCAATGAAATGAAAAAACGGGCGGGGCTGCAGGTCGTTGTCTGCGTGACGGCGCAGCACCGGCAGATGCTGGATCAGGTGCTGGAAACGTTCGGCGTCGTGCCGGATTACGACCTGAACATCATGAAGGACCGGCAGACGCTGTTCGACATTACGACCAACATTCTGAACGGGATCAAGGCGGTGCTGGAGAAGGAAAAGCCGGACGTCGTGCTTGTTCACGGCGATACCAGCACGACGTTCGTCACGGCGCTCGCGTGTTTCTATCTGCAGATCCCGGTCGGACATGTGGAAGCGGGGCTTCGGACGTACAATATTTACAGCCCGTATCCGGAGGAATTCAACCGCGAAGCCGTTTCGATCATCTCGCAGTATAACTTTGCGCCGACGCCGCTGTCCCGTGACAATCTGCTGCGCGAGGGAAGAAAGGCGGAGAATATCTATGTCACCGGCAACACGGTCATCGACGCGATGCAGCATACGGTGAAAGCGGATTACTCACATCCCGAATTGGATTGGGTCGGCGACGGCAAGCTGATCTTTATTACGGCGCACCGCCGCGAAAACCTCGGCGAGCCGATGCATCATATGTTCCGTGCTATTCGCCGCGTCCTCGACGAGCATCCGGAGTGCAAGGCGGTCTATCCAATCCATATGAATCCGGTCGTACGGCAGGCGGCGGACGAGGAGCTCGGCGACTGCAAGCAGATCCATATCATTGAGCCGATCGAGGTCTTTGACTGTCACAACTTTGAAGCGCGGTCCTATCTGTGCCTGACCGATTCCGGCGGGATCCAGGAGGAGTGTCCGTCCTACGGCGTACCGGTACTGGTCATGCGCGATACGACGGAACGTCCCGAAGGCGTCGATGCCGGGACGCTGAAGCTGGTCGGTACGAATGAGGAGACGATCTACAATACCTTTAAGCTGCTGCTTGAAAACAAAGAGGAATACGAGAAGATGTCGCACGCATGCAATCCGTACGGAGACGGACACGCCTGCGAACGCATTGCAGACATTCTGGAAGGCAAAGCCTATACTCCTTGGGAACCGTGACCAGGGATCGTTTTGCGGAACAAGAAGAAAATGAAACAGACGGAACAGATCTTATTGCAAGCGATACAAAAATCGTTATGGGGTCGTGACATTGCATTTTCGCCGGATACCGATTGGAAAGCTGTGCTGGATGAGGCGGAGAAGCAAACGATATTATGCATTGCGATTTCGGCTGCACCGGCAGAGTATCAAAGCAAATACCAAAGCAGAGCAGGTTTCGGCGTTGCACATTTTATTCGGATCCTGCATTTTCAGTCTGCTTTGTGCGAGCTGTTTCAGGCAAACGGTATCCCTATGGTAATTCTGAAAGGGACTGCGGCTGCAATCTATTACCCGAACCCGATGCAGCGTACAATGGGCGATATCGATTTTCTTGTTCCGGAAGAGTCGTTTGAACGGGCAAAGGAATTGCTTGATTTGAACGGGTATCGGATTGCCGAAGACCCTCTGTATCCGCGGCACATCGAAGCCTGCAAAGAAGGTGTCTCTTTCGAGATGCATCGTTTTTTCACGAATGACGACGGAGTTGACGTCGACCGTTTCCTTTTTGCGGGCATGCAGAATATAAAGACCGGTAGGATCTATCATTCGGAGTTTCCTATGCTGCCTGTCATGGAAAACGGTTTGGTACTGCTTGCACATATTGCGCACCACCTTCGTGCCGGATTGGGACTTCGTCAGATGATCGACTGGATGATGTTTGTCGATCAAGAACTGGATGATGAGCTTTGGCTGCAATCATTCAAAACTGCGGCGGAACAGACCGGTCTCGATAAATTGGCGCGAACGGCGACAAAAATGTGTCAGATGTATCTCGGACTGTCGGATCGGATCAACTGGTGCAAAGATGCGGACAGCAGACTATGTGCGGAACTGATGGATAATTTGCTGTCCTCCGGAAACTTTGGGAAGAAAAGGGGGTCCGGGTTACAGGTTGAAAGTGCGGTCTCACACCTTAAGAGAAAGGGCTTCCGATATCTGCAGCAAGCCGGAGAGTATAACTGGAAGGCATATCATAAGCATAAATGGCTGAAGCCGTTTGCGTGGATCTATCAGATCGGCAGATATGCAAGGCAGGGATTGCAGACGAAACGAGAAGGAAAACAAATCATAGAGGACATCGGACGGGGAAAGAAACGAAGCGATCTATATCAGAAACTGATACCGGGACAATCAAAGGAATAAAACAAAAGCGCCGGACAGGGTGACCTAATCCGGCGCTTTTGTTTTCGATTTATGCCTTGTAGTACTCTTTATACCACTCCGCGAATCTGCGCAGACCTTCGCGGATGCCGATGGCCGGGCGGAAGCCGTAGTCGGTCTCGAGCGCGGCGCTGTCTGCATAGGTCACGGGAACGTCGCCCGGCTGCATGCCGACGAGCTCGCGGTGTCCTTCAAAGTCATAGTCTGCGGGCAGAACGCCGGCACGGACGAGTTCTTCCTGCAGCGTGGCGATGTAGTCCAGGAGGTTTTCCGGCGTGCCGCCGCCGATGTTGTAGACCGCGTAGGGAGGCAGGGGCAGCCCGTCCTCGCCGGTCGCTTTCTCCGGCGCGCCCTGCATGATGCGGATCACGCCCTCCACGATATCGTCCACATAGGTGAAGTCGCGCTTGCAGTTGCCGTAGTTGAAGATCTGGATGGTCTTTCCTGCGACCAGTTTTTGCGTTGCGGAGAAATAGAACATATCCGGACGGCCTGCGGGACCGTAAACGGTAAAGAAGCGCAGTCCCGTCGAGGGAATATTGTAGAGCTTACTGTAGCTGTGCGCCAACAGCTCATTCGACTTCTTCGTTGCCGCATAGAGGGAAACGGGATTGTCGACCTTGTCGTCGGTAGAAAACGGCACCTTCTTGTTGCCGCCGTAGACCGAAGAGGACGAGGCATAGACCAGATGCTCCACCGGATTGTGACGGCAGGCCTCCAGGATATTGTAGAACCCGATCAGGTTCGATTCGATGTATACGTCCGGATGATCGATCGAATAGCGCACGCCCGCCTGCGCGGCAAGGTTCACGACGATTGCAGGCTTGTACTCCTGAAAGACGCGGTCGACCAGCGCTTTATCCGCAATCGAGCCCTTGACAAAGATGTGCCTGACGGGCGAAGTCTCCGCCGCCTGTGCGATCAAGGACAGGCGGTATTCTTTTAATGCGGGATCGTAGTAATCGTTCATGTTGTCGAACGAAATGACCGTGCCGCCCTGCAGTTCTTTCAGAAGCCGCAGCACGAGAAACGCGCCGATAAAGCCCGGCGAGCCGGTGACGAGGATCGTTTTGTTGTTGAGATCAATGTGCTGTTTTCCCATTTGAGTCACCCTTTGATTCCTTTGTATGTATTTTGTACGGTTTCGTAGCTTTCGAGATTGCCGATGTCATAGCGGCTGCCGGGCATTTCCATGCTGTACATGACGCTGTGACTGCACATCCATGCAACGAGTGAGCCCGGGGCGTCCGTACCGCAGCCGTCGGAAATGGCGTCTCGGATGCGGGCGGCGTCGGCTTTCGTGTAGAAATAAAACGGCGGCGTGCACCAGTGCGACTTCGGGCTCTCAGGTTTCTCCTCCAAAGAGAGCAGCCGTTCCTGTTCGTCGATCTCGGAGATGCCGAAGCGATGCAGCCTGTTCCCGTCCGGCTCGTAATAGCGCATCGTACAGGACGTGCCCTTTTTCAGAGCGTACCGAAGGAAGGACGTCAGCGAAAAATCCAGCAGATTATCGCCGGCAATGACCAGAAGGTCGTCGTTGAGACCCAGCTTGTCGATCGCAAACTGAATATCGCAGACCGCGCCGAGCCGCGTTTCGTTGGTGCTTGTACCGTCGTCGACCACTGTGATCGGCAGTGTGTGCGCTTTTGCCCAAGCTTCAAAGTGCTGCGCGAACTTGTGATTTGTGATCACAATGTATTCATCAATCAATTTGACGGCGTCAATGTCCTCGATCAGCCAATCGAGGATCGTTTTTTCGCCGACCTTCAAAAGCGGCTTCGGAAAGTTCTCCGTCAGCGGGTAAAGCCGGGTCGCGTACCCCGCGGCAAGGATCAAACACTTCATAGCGGTACCTCACAGGCTTGCGCCGTCTGCACTCTCGGTGATGCGGACGGCATATTTTTCTTTCAGCTGCGGGAAATCTTTGCAATACGCTTCGCTGACTTTGCGTACGATGGATTCCTCGAATGCCGGGTCGATCAGCGCCATGCAGCAGCCCTTGAAGCCTGCGCCGCAAAACCGTCCGCCGTAGACGCCGTCGGTCTTGCGCAGGAGCTCGTAGAGCCGGATCTGCTCCGGCGCGCCGGATTCCCAGTTTTCGATGCTGCTTCGACCGGACTCGAACGACAGCCGTCCGAAGGTTTCGATGTCGCTTCTGCGCCACGCCTCCGCACCCTGTTCGACCCGCTGAAATTCCGTATACCAGTGCTCGCAGCGCTTTGCCCACGGCTCGGGCAGTCGGTCCCTGTACCTGAGATAGACCTCGTATGGGACGCTGCGCGCATTCGCTTCCGCAAACTTACCGTACTCCATGCCGGATAGCGCCATCAGCGCGTACACGCCCGCACGCAGCTCATCCACGCGCATATTGAACTTGGATCCCATAAGGCTGTGTTCGAGCCCGCTGAAAAAGATCGCGATCTTGTACGGCTTCATGGCGGGATCGGTCGGAATCAGTTCGAAACTGCCGTCCGCAGTGTCGAGATACAGCAGATGATCCTTTCGTCCCAAAACCTCGCAGCTTTGGTCCAGCTTGCCCACGTTGACGCCGACATAGTTTCGTTCCGCGTCAAATGCCGTGTCGATCAGCTCCTGCGGCGACAGATGGACGTCGTTGACCTTCGCAAGCGCGGAAAGGAACGCCAGCGTGACTGCCGCCGAGGACGACAGCCCGCCGATCGGAAGAGAGCCTTCAAAAACGCCGCAGACGCCGACGGTCAGAGGATGCATTTTTGCAAGCGCCCACGATGCGCCGCGCAGGTAATCTGCCCAGTCGTTTTGTCTGTTCGGCACGGCGGCGATATGCCACTGTGCGCGCTTCGGAAACTGCAGCGAAGTCAGTTCGACCACGCCGTTTTCCTTGGGACGGTAGGCAAAATGGATTCCCTGATCGATCGCAAAGCCGGTGATCTTGCCGAGATTGTGATCGGAGTGCGCACCGATCGGGCAGACCCGATAGGGGCTGAAGCTGAGCCCCTCGGGATCTTTGCCGTAGAGCTTATGGAATTGTTGTTCGCAGAGCCGGTGCATCTCAATCCCTGCGGAACAGATCGCGCGTGTAGACCTTGTCGGCAACGTCGCCGAGGATGTGCTCGTCGAAACGATTGGCAAGGATCACATCGCTTTCCCTCTTGAAGCGATCGAGATCGTTGACGACCTCCGAACGGAAGAACTCACTGCCGTTTTCCAGCGTCGGCTCGTAGATAATGATCGGGATGCCCTTCGCCTTGATGCGCTTCATGACGCCCTGGATCGCGGACGCGCGGAAGTTGTCGCTGTTCGACTTCATCGTCAGACGGTAGACGCCGACGGTGCGCGGGTTGCGTTTGATGATCTGATCCGCGATGAAGTCCTTGCGGACCGTGTTCGACTTGACGACCGCCTCGATCATCGTCTGCGGAACGTCCTTGTAGTTTGCCAAAAGCTGCTTGGTGTCCTTGGGCAGGCAGTAGCCGCCGTAGCCGAACGACGGGTTGTTGTAATGCCCGCCGATGCGCGGGTCCATGCAGACGCCGTCGATGATCATCTGCGTGTCAAGCCCCTTGGTCTGCGCGTAGGTGTCGAGCTCGTTGAAGTAGCTGACACGCACCGCAAGGTAGGTGTTCGCAAACAGCTTGATCGCCTCGGCTTCGGTGAGATGCGCAAGCAGTACCGGGATGTTCTGCGGGGCAGTACCCGCACGTTCTTCTTCGGCTCTCGCGCCTTCCAAAAGCAGGTCTGCAAACATCTGCGCTTCTTTCTTTTGCGTGTCGTCGCAGCCGACCACGATGCGACTCGGATGCAGATTGTCGTACAGCGCCTTGGATTCGCGCAGAAACTCCGGGCTGAAAATGATGTTGTTCACACCGTACTTTTTGCGGACGGACTCGGTATAGCCGACCGGGATCGTGGACTTGATGACCATCAGCACGTTCGGGTTGACCTTCAAAGTCCATTCGATCGCGTCCTCGACCGCGCTGGTATCAAAGAAGTGGTTTTCGTCGTCGTAATTGGTCGGGGTGGCGATGATGACAAGCTCTGCGCTGCCGTACGCCGCCGCCTTGTCGGTGGTGGTGAAAAGGTTCAGCTTGCGAGAGCCTTCTCTTGCTTCGCGGAAGAAACGCTCGATCTCGTCGTCCTGGATCGGGCTGATGAATTGATTCAGCTTTTCGGCTTTCTTTTCGGTGGTCGTGATGGCGGTGACTTCGTGTTTCTGCGCCAGCAGAACGGCAAGGGACAGTCCCACATATCCGACGCCTGCAACGGTAATCTTCATGTCGTTTCTCCTTTGTTTGATTTTTTAATCTCTGCGGAACAGGTCCCGCGTATAAACCTTTTCTTCGACGTCGTCCAACGCCGTATCATAGCGGTTGGCGATGATGCAGCCGCACATCCTCTTGAACTTCTTGAGATCGTTGACGACCCGGCTTCCGAAAAACGTGCTGCCGTTTTCGAGCGTCGGCTCGTAGATCACGACCGTTGCGCCTTTCGCTTTGATGCGCTTCATAACGCCTTGGATCGAGCTTTGCCGGAAGTTGTCGGAGTTCGCCTTCATGGTGAGACGGTAGACGCCGACGACCAGCTCGCGCTGCTTTTTCTCCTGCGCTTTGTTGTAGTTTGCCGAAGCCGTATAGCTGCCCGCGATCTCCAGCACGCGGTCCGCAATAAAGTCCTTGCGCGTGCGGTTGCTCTCGACGATCGCGGTCATCATGTTCTGCGGCACATGCTGATAGTTGGCTAAAAGCTGCTTCGTGTCCTTCGGCAGGCAGTAGCCGCCGTAGCCGAACGACGGATTGTTGTAATAATCGCCGACGCGCGGATCGAGGCAGACACCCTTGATGATCGACGCGGTGGAAAGACCCTTGACCTCGGCGTAGGTATCCAGCTCGTTGAAGAACGACACGCGCAGCGCAAGGTAGGTGTTGACAAACAGCTTGGTCGCCTCGGCTTCCGTATAGCCCATGAACAGCGTTTCGATCGGGCTTTTGATCGCGCCTTGCCTGAGAAGCGCGGCAAAGGTGTGCGCGGCGTCTTCCGTGTTCGGATCGCAGCCGACAATGATGCGGGAGGGGTAAAGGTTGTCGTAGAGCGCTTTGCTTTCGCGCAAAAACTCCGGACTGAAGATGATGTTGTCCGCTTGGTACAGCTTACGCACGTGCTCCGTATAGCCGACCGGAATCGTGGACTTGATGACGATGGTGGGCTTCGTTTCCCGCTCCTTGGTGCTTTCCAGGATCAGCCGGATCACCGCTTCGACCGCCGAGCAGTCAAAGAAGTTCTGCTTGGGATCGTAGTTGGTCGGCGCGGCGATGATGATGTAATCCGCATTCCGATAGGCGCCTGCGCCGTCGGTGGTCGCGGTTAAATGCAGCGCGCGTGTGCCTGCCTGCGCTTCGGCAAGATACTGTTCGATGTATTCATCCTGGATCGGCGAGACGAAGCGGTTCAGCTTTTCGACCTTCTCGGGCACGATATCGACCGCCGTGACGTCGTTGTGCTGCGCAAGCAGAACGGCAAGCGACATACCGACATAGCCGGTTCCCGCGACCGCGATCCTGCAGGAGCGCACGGCGTGCAGTTCGTGCGGCGCGGGGCTTTCCAGCACATCGCCGATCTCAAACCGCAGCACTTCGGACAGCGCCAAAAGCTGATTGATCGAGGGTTCATAGTCCCGGTTTTCGATACGGGACAGCAATGCGCGGTTGATCCCGGTCGCTTTGGAAAGCTGAAGCTGCGTCATTTTCATTGCCTTGCGCCGGGCGGCGACGGTCTGCGCCAATCGCACAGGGGACAGTTTTCGCATGATATTCCTCCGGACGGGACTGAGTATCCGCTTGTAATATAAGACCCGTCACTGGCATATTATAACGGATCCGATCGCGCTTTGCAACAGGATGTGACGGTTTTTCATCAATTATATAGATTTTAATGCAGGATGCGGGGATATTTTGTTATGAATAATAACATATCATGCGCAACACAGCAAATTGGGAAGGATTTGCCGGAACGATGCGGTTCGGCTGCGCCTGCGAACAAAGGAAGGTGCGCGGCGTGTGGACGGGGATACGGAACTTGTGCTTTTCAGAAGACCGTGATACAATGTAACAAACATACCGGGTAGATTTTGCCGCGCATAACAATGTAACAAGATCAACTATTATGACAGGAGACGGAAATGGAAGAGCTTTTTGAAGTAAAGGAGCCGCCGAAAAAGAAGAAGAAAAAGAAATCCGGAAGGACTTTGCTGATCGTTCTGGGCGGCATTTTGCTTGTGCTGGGCGTCGCTGCCTTTTTCGGGTATCGGTATGTCAACAGGATCCTGAAGCGTCCGGAGACGATGTTCGATCGCGAAACGGAAACGCCGATCCCGGAGAAAACGCCGATAGCGCCTGCGTTCGAGATCCCTGTGGAGGTGCCGGACAGGGATGATTCCTCTGCGGAAGCTTCCGATCCGTTCGGGATCGAGCCGCAGACGACGGAACAGTCGGAGCGTTCGGAGGAGACGCCTGCCGATTCCGACAGTGTTGCATACAATGGGATTCTGAACGTCATGCTGATGGGGATCGACGCCTATGAGGATGGCAGGACGACGAGCGGAACGATGCCGCATACCGACAGCATGATGGTGATCACGGTGAATTTCGATCAGGATACGGTGGACGTTATTACGCTGCCGCGCGACACGTTTACGACTGTACCGGGGTATTCGGGCTTTTATAAGCTGAACGGCGTGTTTAATGTGGGACTCGGCGGCAAGTTCAGCACGACCGGAAAAGCAGACGACCTTGCGGACGGATTCAAGCTGGTATGCCGCACGGCGGAGAAATGGCTCGGCGGGATCTCCATTCCGTATTATTACGGCGTGGACTTTCAGGCGGTGATTGATATCGTCGATGCGATCGGCGGGATCGACTATGATGTGGATCAACAGTTCCGGTCGATGAACCGCAGACAGAGCTATCACGTCGGCATGCAGCATCTCGACGGCGATGCGGTCATGGGATATTTGCGTATCAGAAACTCGGCGGACGGACTTGACAGCTCCCGCACGGCAAGACAGCGCAAAATGATGGTGGCAATCTTTAAGAAACTGAAGAACGAAGGAAAGCTTTCGCAGATCCCGGCTTTGATTTCGGCGGCAAACAGCGGGATATACACGAATACTTCCTTGGGACAAACGGCGGCGCTGGTCAACTATGCGGCAAAGCTGGATTCGGACAATATCCGTACAAGAGCGATGTACGGCGATATCGGCGATATCGAAGCGTATTGGAGATTCGCCTATGTGAATCAGCAGAATCGCCTCGATATCATTAGCGAAGTATACGGCATCGAAGCTAAACCCGTCGGGTTCTGCACCAGACAGTACGAACGATGGCTGGGCCGGATCGGCTTTTTGACCATAAAGTATCTGCATCAGGTTGAAAAGGTCCTGCAGACGGTTCAGGAGAAGAAGGACGCAGGGGAATCGTTTACGGATGAGCAGATCGCGCTGTATGCCGCTTGTTATAACGACTATATCGCGCTGCATAACGTGTATGATACCGATTTTGCGGCGCTTGCCGCGGAATATGCCGCGGCCCCGTGGCGGGAGAAGCTGAATGAACAGAAGACGCTGACAACAGAGCAGGAGCAGAAAAACACCGAGATCAGCAACCGGGAAACGGAACTCTTTGCGCATACTCAGGATCTGATGAAGAACCTGAAGAAATCGACCGAGGATCTTGTGCACTCGATCAAATGTCGGAATTGCTCCTGGCGGTTGGCGGATAGATGGTATGAAGATAAGGACATAAACGAAGTATTCGTGAACTTCGGTTAAGCCTCAGAGCCCCCTTCTTCGGGGGCTTTTTTATGCGTAAACGCAGTCGTGCCGGACGGCTTCCGACCGCGGCGTGCAGCGAAGAATTGACTTTTTGCATGGGAATGGTATAATGATCTGACGTTGCGGAAGAGAGACGGGGAAAGAAGGAGCGAACGTACCGTAAAGCGGTTTTGCCGGGGTAGGGAACGATGGAGAATGCAGGAAAGCGCAGTGCTGTTTTTCGAGTGGTAAAGGGCTTTGTCAGGAAAAATCTTGTCATGGTCATCGCGCTTGTCGCCGCGGCGGTCACGATGTTTTTTGTGCCGCCGGACAAGGCGTATCTCGGCTACTTCGATTTCAAGACGCTGACCTGTCTCTTCTGCGTGCTCGCGGTCGTCTGCGCGCTGAAGGATATCCGGTTCTTTTATGTTCTTGCGCGCAAGGTCGTGCAGCTGTTCAAAAACGCCCGCATGAGCGTGCTCGGTCTCGTCTACATCACATTTATCGGCTCCATGCTGATCGCAAACGACATGGCGCTTCTGACGTTCCTTCCGCTCGGGTTCTTCGTACTGTCCACGACGCGCAAGGAAAAATACATGTCGTTCACCTTCATCATGCAGAACATCGCGGCGAATCTCGGCGGCATGCTGACGCCGTTCGGCAACCCGCAGAACCTGTATCTGTACACAAAATTCGAGATCCCGAACCTCGAATTTATGCGGATCATGGCGCCGCCGTTTTTGTTCTCCGTTGCGCTGATCACGCTCTGCTGCATCATTTTCGTGAAACCCGAGCCGCTGAAGCTCGACGACGAAAGGATCCATCTGCCGGAGGGGCGGACGATCCTGTATCTTTGCCTGTTTGCGCTTGCGATCGCGATCGTGTTCCGCGGCATTCCGTACTGGGTCGGACTGATCGTCATTCCGGCGGTGCTGCTGTTTGCGGATCGGAAAGCGCTCCTGGAGGTCGATTATCCGCTGCTCATGACGTTCGTGTTCTTCTTCGTGTTTGCGGGCAATATGGCAAGGATCGACGCTGTCCGCAACTTCTTCTCGGGGCTTCTTGCGAAGAACACGCTGCTGTTTTCCGTTCTTTCGTGTCAGTTCATCAGCAACGTGCCGTCCGCCGTGCTGCTTTCGCAGTTTACGACAAACTATCCGGACCTTCTCGTCGGCGTCAACATCGGCGGCGTCGGCTCGCTGATCGCGTCGCTGGCAAGCCTGATCACGCTGCGCGAGCATATCAAGAACAATCCGGGCAGGACGATGTCGTATATCGGCAAGTTCTCCCTGTTTAATTTCTCGTTTCTGATCCTGCTCGTCGGCTTTATGCTGCTGCTGAAATGGATCGCGTAAGGAGGACGTATGGAGAGCATTCATGAGAAGAAAAAAGCGCTTCGCAAATCGGTCACGACGCGGGTGAAACTGCTGCCCGGCGCGTACCGCGCAGCGGCGAGCTGCAGCATCGCAAAGCAGGTGCTGACCTCCGAAGAGTACCGCGCGGCAAAGCGGATCTTCCTCTATATCGGCATGCCGACGGAGCCGGACACCGCGGGGATCATCGAAGCGGCGCTTTCGGACGGCAAGGACGTCTATGTTCCGAAATGCATCAGCAGGACCGAAATGCTCGCCGTGCGCATCCGAAGCACTGCCGATCTCGTGCCCGGGGCATACGGCATTCCGGAGCCGACCGATCTTTCCGAAACGATCGAGCCGGACGCGATCGACCTGATCCTCGTGCCGTGCGTGTCCGCGTGGACGGACGGCAGGCGTCTCGGGCACGGCGCGGGCTATTACGACCGCTTCCTCGCGGGCGGCGCGGACAAAACGCTCTGTCTCTGCTTTCGCAAAGCGCTTTCGCCCGACATTCCGACGGACGAAAACGACGTCCGCATGCATCGCGTGATCTTTGATCCGGAATCCGTTTGAATGCCGACACGGGCAAAACAGAATAGAAAAGCAAATCGGAGAAAGCCCCGGCTCTCTCCGATTTTTGTTATTTCTATGGATTTTCGGCGAGGAATCAGATCCCGGCACGGGTGCTCGTACCCATACAGACGCGTTTTGTCATCCGATATTCCGGACGATGCCGGAGAAAAGAATGGAACCGTCTCTGCCCGTGATAAGGAACAGGAAGGGCCGGTCCAGAACAAAGTCGATTTCCGCGTCCGGCCCCGCAGCGCCTTCCGCCATAGCGAGCGCGTAAATGCCGCGCCGGTCACGCCCTGCTCGTCGATCTCCACCGTTGCGGCATGTTCCGCCGCGCTCAGGTAAAGGTCGTCCCGGTCCGTCGCCAGCGGCGTAAAGTCCGCAAGGACGGGATCCAAAGCGTCCGTCAGCCCGAGCGATTGGATGATTCATCATCCAAACCGGCTCGCCTCCTTTCACCCATATACACGACGTCCGCAGCAAAATTTTACAACGGTTTATAAAAACAGCATGAAAACAAAAACGGAACGGTCCGCCGGGAACCGCTCCGAATGTCACCGCTCAGGCGGTTTTGTTATTCTTTCGCTTTCATCCGTTCGAGCAGTTTCCGCTTCAAAAGCTCGTAGCGCTCGCGCTTTTCTTCCTTTGCAAAATGCACCTCGCGGAACTGCTCGGGACAGTTTGTGTAATCGAGCGTTACGGTTCCGAACTGCTCGCTGGTCAGATCAAACGTGCGGCCTTCGACTGCGTTGAAGCAATGATAATTTCCATCCGGAAGCGGCACGCCGTACACCTTTCCGCCGAAAAGATCCTGCAGGAGAAACGCCGTGATCGAACACTGCCCGAGCGTTGGGTTTTCAGGGCTCCAGTCGGCGCGCATGCGCGGCGCACAGGTCTTTACGCACCACACGTCCGAAAGAAGATCATAGTAATCCCGCGGCGTCAGACCGTTTTTGTCCGTGACCGTCGCTGTTTCCCAACCGTAAAACCGATATGTTTTCATGATAGCGGTCCTCCTTCGACCGGAACGGAAAGGTTATAGATAAACTCGTGGAAGTCCGTGTCGGGCGAGAGCCATTCCTCCGCGCGGGAGAACGGCACGAGCACCGGCATGCGCGGATGGATGTCGCGGATCGACGGTTCGGCGTCCTGCGTGAGGATGGAGAAGCAGGGGAGACGGTGTTCGTCCGAGGTGCGGATATAGAGCCCCGCCAGATACAGCGGCTCCCGGTTGACCGCGCCGATTGCGCAGCGGACCTTTTTGTTTGATTCGGTCTTTTTCCACTCGAAGTAGCGGGATGCGGGGATCAGGCACCGGCGCTCGTCGATGCTCGAAACGAACAGATCCTTTTCCGGCGCGGTCTCCATGCGGGTATTGAACACGAGCATTCCGCGGGTCGGATGCGTAAAGCCCCACTGCATCGGAAACGCGCCGAGGCGGCGGTTCAAAGCGCTCGGCGCGATGACCGGCGCAATGTCGGTCGGACGGATCTCGCCGGACGTTTTCATGTTCGCGCAGATCTTTCCGGACACGCGCAAAGCCTGCCGGATCAGCTCTTCGAGCTGTTCGTCCCGGATCTCCTGATAAATCTCATATCTTCCGCACATATCCGTCACCGCCTTTTTTCCATTTTACCAGCTTTTCCCGCGTTTGAAAAGCCCCCGCCGCACACGAATCCCGTCGAAAACGGCTTCTTGCCGCAAAGAAAAAAGCCTCGCGGGGAGGCTTTTTGCTCTCGGTTATTTCACCTTGGCGGAAAGCACGTTCGACCAGTCGCCGAAGTACGTCATACCCTCGAACACCTGATACGAGCGTACCGTCACATAATAGGTCGTGCCGGATTTCAGGTTTTTGATCACGTTCTGATACTGATCCGGACGCGTGATCTTGATCGCGGTGACGTTCTTGGTAAAGCTCCGGTCCGTTGCGTACTTGATCTGATAGCCGGTAAAGACCTTGGAGCCGGACCATTTGACGGTCAGCTGCTTCGATCCGGGCGTAACGGCGTTCAGCTTGCGCGTTGTGATGCGTACGGTCGTTTTCAACGGTCCGACAAGCCCGAGGTTGAAGTTGTCCATCGGATCCTCGAAATACGCCTTGACGCCGTACTGATAGCGCGTTCCGGCATAAACGGTCGTGTCGATCCACGACGCGGCAGTCGTGTTGTTCCAGCGTTCAAACGTCGTCCAGCCCGCGCTTGCAAGGTTCCATGCGCGGCGATAGATGACATAGCCCCTTGCACCGGAGACCGGTTCCCAACTCAGTCGAATGCCATTGTCAACGTTCTGCACGGCGGTCGTGTTCGTTGCGGGCAGATAGATCTTGAACCAAAGCGTCAGCATTCGATCCGTCCCCTTGAACGCGACAGTCGCCTTTGCTGTGCCGGGGGTCGTATTGTTTGTATAGCGCACGGTATAGTATGCGGGATCGATCTCACTGCCGGACGGATCCGTTACGACGACGGAGGGCTTCTGGGCAAAACCGTTCGCGACGACGTACGCCGTCGTGCCCTTATACTGCACGGCGCCGTCCCGGAACGAGGCAAAGGCATCGCCGGTATATGCGGGAACGAGGGAGACGTCCACCTGCATCGAACCCTTGCCGGTGTCGTACAGATAGGTGAAGGAATCGACCGCTTCCTGTGCTGTCACGACGCCGGTCGCGGGATCGTAGGAGAGCGCCGCGTCGGAAACCGAGACGCGGGACGGATCCGAAACAAGCGCATGCATGTCGAACGTGTACGCACCGCCGTCCGCCGCAAACCCGCCGACGGCGGTCACCGTCTGCGTGCCGGGTTGGCAGTTCTTCAGCGTCCCGTATCTGCCGAGATCCAGTTCAGACAAACAGTTTCCGCCGCACCAAAGCAGATACAGCTTTGATGCGGGGTCAAGGATCAGTTCGGACAGGCGATTGTTCGGGCAGTAGATGTTCTCGATCTTCGGACAGGCGGAAAGATCGAGAACCGACAGCCTTCCGACGATCTCCAGAATGTTCAGGTTCGGGCAGGCGGAAAGATCGAGCGCATCCAGATCGGTGGAAACAAGCATCAGATCGGTCAGCGCGGGCTTGCTGCCGAGCTTCAGCGTGTGCAGCTTCACGTCGTCGTACATGTTGTCGTTCTCATAAAGGATCCGGATCAGCTTCTCGCAGTTGGAAAGATCGAGTGCCCCGACCGGGCAGCTGTCCAGATGCAGCGATTGAAGCTTTGTGCATTTGGTCAGATCGAGCGCGGTGATCGGCACGTCCATCAGACCAACACTGCGCAGGTATGTGCAATTCGTAACGTCCAGCGCTGCAACGGGACAAGACATGAGAAAGAGCGATTTCAAAAGCCTGCAGTTTGTAAGATCGAGCTCCGTGATCGGCGCATCGGTCAGATCCAATGTATGCAGATCGGTGTTTTCGGAAACGTTCAGCGCTTCGATCGGAACGCTATACAGGAGCAGATCGGTAAGCTTTTTGTTGTGCGAAAGATCCAGCGTGCGCAGCGAGGCGTTTTCGATGCTGAGGTAAGTCAGCTCCGCAAGCTGAGAAAGATCGATCGACGCCGTGTCACAATTCTGAAGCGTCAGCTTGAGAAGCTTTGTGTTTGCCGAAAGATTCAGACGGGTCACGATCGTATCGGTGTGAAGGGCCAGCACCGTCAGCTCCGTAAAGTGTTCAAGCCCGGTAAAATCGGATACGCTTGCGTCGATCTCCATCTCCCTGACGGAAAGGACCCGGTCCCTTGTCAGATACCAGACACGGTCGTCAAAGTCGGCTTCATCGTCGGGATCGCATTGTCCGTAGTGTTCCCGAATGAACAGACGGAACTGCTCATCCGGGAACGTCCGTTCGTTGATCTCAAGATAGTGCGCATCGCGCGGCGTTTCGATTTCGGCGCCTTCCTCCGCGATCGCGGCAGGCGCAAGCGCAAAGAGCATCAGCAATGCCAGCATCAGTGCAAGACATCGTTTCATCATTTCGTAATACCTCCGTTTTCAGTATAAATCGCATCAAATCTTCGTGTCAATCGGGCCGGCGGGCAAAGCCGCACATGGTACGGGGTGTGAAATGCGGCTTTGCGCCGTTCCGTCCCGAAACCTCGGTCATTCGATCGTACAGCTTCGGATGTTCGACCACGGACTGTGGACCGTATTTCCGAAGCGGTTGTAGATCACGCGGACACGGACGTAATACCGCGTGCCTGCAGTCAGTCGATCGATCGTACCTTCCTGTACGGCGAGATAGAAGAACTCACCGGAATGCACGTCCTCGGCAAAGCCCGGGTCGCTTGAGACCTGCATCTCGTATGCGTCTGCGCCGTCAATGCCGGACCATACCGCCGTGACCTCGTCTGCCTCTCCGGAGACCGAAAGCAGCGTCGGCGGCTGAATGTACAGGACGTCGTTTGAATACGAGCTTTCGCCGGCGGCGTCGGGATTGCCGCCGAGACATGCCTTTACGATATACCGGTATTGCATGAACGACGAGACGCCGCCGTCCGACCAGCCTGCCTCCGCTGTTCTTCCGAGCAGCGCGGGATCGCTCCATTCGCCGCGCGTGACGGGCTTTTCGATGCGGTACACCAGATAGCTCTCTGCGCCGCTGATCGCCGTCCATGAGACACGCACGCCGCCGGACGACGCGGACGCGCTCAGACCGGAGACCTGCGGTGCGATGATCCGGAACGTGGCGACCGCGAAGATGTCCGAATTGTGCATGGTGACGTTCACAAACGCCGTGCCGAGGTTTACGTTGTTCGAGTAGGTGACGTCGTACAGCTTCGGATTGAGGATCACGCCGTTCTGGTCGAGTACGCGGATCGGCGGCTGCTTCGCATTGCCGTTGTAGATCATGTACGGCGTGCTGCCGTCAAAGCGCACAAAGGTGTCGCCGGGCTTGAATGCGGTTTCAAACTCGATCCGGATGCTTCTGACGGGCGGAGGTGTTTTGCTTGGCGTCTGCGGGGCGGCGGTTGCGGAAACGTTCGGTTCCGGAAGCGTAACCTCTACCTCAAAGACCGAGCTGCCGGTATGGTAACGGTAAACGAATGTTTTGAACGCGGTATCGGTGCGAAGGATGCCGGTTGCAGGGTCGTAGCGCATGCCTTCGCCCGCGAACGACACGCGTGAGGGATCGTCGACCAGCAGATGCAGATCGAAGTACCAACCCTGCGTGTCCTGCTTAAACGGCGCGGATGCGCGAACCGACTGCTTTCCGCCGTCGATCGCCGCTTCCGACGCGCCGACGGTGAGCTCACGCAGATGATTTCCGGAAACGGAAACGGACCGAAGCGCTGTGTTGGCGGACAGATCGAGCGACTGCAGGTTGTTTCCGTCGACGGAAAGCTGTTCGAGGTTCGGACAGCCCGTGACGTCCAGCGTTTCGAGCGCGTTGTCGGAAAGCGTCAGCGTATGAAGCGCCGGAAGCGTTCCGAGCTCCAATTCGCAGAGCGCACCGCCGGAAACGGTCAGCGAACCGAGTTTTTCGTTTGCGCTGACGTCCAGCGTTTCCAAACCGCCCTCAACAACAACGGCAACCAGGTCCGTATTTGCGGAAAGATCAAGTGCCTGTACAGACGGAAGCGCAAGGTCGAGCGAGATGAGCGCGGTCAGCCCGGAAAGCGACGCGGCTTCGACCGATCCGTCGGCATGCCACGACAGCGAGGTGAGTGCAGGGAACTGCTCGAGCCCGCGAAGATCGCGCACGCTGTCCGGCAGTTCGAGCGAGCAAACGCTGCGCGTCTGCGCTTCGGTCAGATAGTATCCGTATTCGTCCTGTTCGGCGCCTGCCGTGTCGATCAGGTATGCGCGCAGGGCTTCGTCCGGAATGCTCTCGGCGTCGAGAGACAGATACCGGTCGGACGGAACCGGATCCGTCGGCGCGGGGGACGTTGCCGGGACGACGGTCGCCGCGGGCTCGGGCGTTTTTTCATCAACGGGCGCTTCGATCGAAGGAGATTCCGGAGCAGCGCCGGGACGGAAGAGATCGCCCAAAAGCCCTCTGCCGAACGGCGTGAGTGCAAAGAACCCGACGATCAGCAGCACGGCGGCAGCGGGGATCAGACGCGGCGCATACGCACGGAAGCTTTCGCCGACGCTTGAAAGTTGCAGCTTCAGCCTGCGGGTCCTTTTACGGCGCGGCGGCTCCCGCATCAGCCGTTCGATGGTTTCGGTAAGCTCCGGCGGCCAGTCCGCGCGCGCGGAAGCGCGGTTCAGGATCGCTTCGACCGACGGACAGACGTGCCGTTCGGCAAGCGCCGCCGCCTCGTCCTCTCCGATGGAAAAGGCGTCGTTCAAAAGATACGGTTTTTTGCGGAGCAGTTTTTTCAGTTTGCGATTGGTCATGATAGAGTCCTCCCGATCAAGAATACCAGCAGTAAGGTTTGATACAGCTTTGACTTGTTCTTCTTGATGTGAGCCCGCATTCGCTTGAATCGCTGTGCAACCGTGTTCACGCTGACGCCGAGCGCCGCGGCGATCTCCCTCTGCGAGTAGCCGTCCAGATAGAAGGCTTCAAACGCCTCGATCCATTCGGGCGGCGCGTCGGAGAGCATCTCGCGCAAAAGCGCGCGCGCCCGCTTGTCCTCGTATGCGGCGTCGCGCGGTTCGCCGTTCGCGGCAAGCTGCGGCGCAAGCTCCTTGAACCGGCGATCCCTACGCACCTCGCTGCAGTACGCGTGCCGCATGCAGGTCTTGAGATACGCGATCGGCTCGTGAACGGTCTCCGGGATCTTCCCGGAATAGATCAACAGCGCAAGATCGGCGACAAGATCGCTTGCGGCTTCGTGGTCACCTGTGAGCATCAGCGCATAGCGATACAGCTTATTGCGGTTCGCATCATTCAGATAGACCGTTAACAACTCTTCAATTTGCATACCACACCCCGCATATACCGATTGGCAAGATTGTATAACAGCTGTACGGCAGAGACAAGCCCTGCCTTTTGTACATCTCCGTAACTAAGACGTATGATCCGGGCGGATTCTGTCACGCGTTTTTCTTTTTTTATAAAAAAAACGACGCCGGGCGGCGCCGAAGGAGAATCCTGTTACTGTATGAGCCGATAGACGTCCGTTCTGCGCTGTCTGAGAAGCGGCAGCTCGGCACGGATCTGTTCGAGCCGGTCAAGGTCGAGCGTCGTGACCGCGACGGCTTCCTGCTCGTCAAGCTGCGCGAGGACGTTGCCCCACGGCGAACAGACGATCGAATGTCCCCAGGACCGATAGGAAGCGTTCGGGTCGCGCGCGGGCGCGGTGCCGACCGTGTAGACCTGGTTATCGACCGCGCGGCTTCTGAACAGCAGCTCCCAGTGTGCGGGACCGGTCGTCATGTTGAAGGCGGCGGGAACCAGGATGACCTTTGCGCCGGCGTCGACCATCAGCCGGGAGAGCTCCGGAAAACGAAAATCGTAGCAGATGCAGAGCCCGAAGCTGCAGAACGGGGTGGAAAAGGTCGTCACAGCGTTTCCGGGCGAAAGCGTGTCGGACTCGAAAAAACGCTGTCCGCCCTTTACGTCGATGTCGAACAAATGCATTTTGCGGTGCTTTGCGATCTGTCTGCCGTCGGGATCAAAGACGTATGCCGTGTTGTATACGCAATCGTTTTCACGCTCTGCGATCGAGCCGCCGCAAAGGTATGCGTGCCGTTCCTTCGCAAGCGCGGAAAGAAACTGCCACGACGGTCCGCCCTCGGGCTCGGCAAAGGTCGGGAACAGCCGCGCTTCATACGGTCCGTTCCACATTTCGGGCAGCATAAAAAGGTCCGCCGCGCCGTCCGGGACCGATCCGATAAGCGCCCGGATATGCGCGTATGTTTCTTCCTTTGTCGGTTTTCCGAGAAGCTGTATGCTTGCGATGCGCAGTAAATGCCGGTTCAAGGCAGATCCTCCTTCCATGCGGCGACGGGGAGACGCGCGCTCCTGTTCGACAGACGGGATTTTCCGTGGGGAAATCCGAATCAATTCTTCGGGTTGCCGTGCTTACGGCTTGTTCAGAGGACGGCAAGGTCCTGCAGAAAACGCAGCATTCCCTTTGGAAGCGGCGCGTCGGGGGAGAGCCCGGTGTCCGCAAGCGGGATCAGCTTATTGCTTCCGTGGTAATCGCTGCCGGCGGTGACGTAAAGATCAAACGCCTCCGACAGCGCAAGGATCTGCTCCCGCAGAATGTCGGTATAGCCGGAGTAGCAGCCCTCCAGTCCCGAAAGCCCGAAGCCGATCAAGCGGCGAACGCGATCTTCGAGCTCGGCGCCGAGAATCAGCTGATCGCCGTCGCCGAAGCACGGATGCGCCAGCACCGGCACGCCGCCGGCGTCGAGGATCGCGCGGATCGCATCCTCGGGACGCGTATAGAGATCCGGCACATGCAGACGGTTCAGCACCGTATGAAACGCAGATTTGATCGTTTCGGCGCGTCCGTATCGGACCATCAGCTTTGCCAGATGCGGTTTTCCGGGGTTTGAAAGCGCGTGCAGCGCTTCGACGTCCGCGTTCGGAAAGGTGATCCCGTATTCCGTTTTGAGCTGTTCCAGCCGCAGATCGAGCTTTTTCAGACGGTTTGCATGTCCCGCATCCACAACGGCGCGGATCGAAGGCGCGTCCGGACTGTAGCCGTAGCCTAAGATGTGATACTTTCCGCACGCGTCCTTGCAGGAAAACTCCACGCCGAACAGAAAGCGCGGATCGTCCTGCCGGAGCTGCGCTTTGATCCGATCGCATGCGGCGATCGCATCGTGATCCGTGACGGAAAACACATCGATGCCCGCTGCGCGCACATGGGAAAGGAGCTCCTCCGGCGTGTCTGTGCCGTCGGAAACGTTCGTGTGCATATGCAGGTCGATGATCGGATGCGTTTTCATGATGCCCGTCCTTTACGCCCGTTTGACCAGCGTCAGGATGTTCTGTCCGTTGCGGTATTCATAGTGAACGTCGTCCATCAGCTTCTTGGTCAAGAACACCCCGAGCCCGCCGATGGCGCGTTCGTCCGCGGAAAGGGTCACGTCCGGATCCTGCTTTTTCAGCGGATCATACGGTACGCCGCGGTCGATGAACGTGATCGTAACGCCGTCGGGATCGACCGCGATCCGCACGGTTGCTTTGCCCTTTTCGGGCGCGTAGGCATAGCTTGCGATGTTGATGAAGATCTCCTCCGCGGCAAGCCCGATCTGCATCCGGGATCTCGGCGGGAACTGGATTTTCGCAAGCTGTTCTTCCAGAAAGCTCTGCACCTCGGCAAGATTCTCCGCGGAGGCTTCGATGGTCAGCTCTTCCCGGGAGAAGGTCAGCGTGTCGACGGTTTCAAGCAGCTCGATCAGCTCGCGGGTCCAGAGCGCGTTTTCCGTTCGTCCCTGCTCGGTTTTGATCTCCCCGCGGCGGATCCCGCGGCGGATGAGCCGTGTATACCCGATAATGCGGGCTTTGTTTTCAACCTCGCGGATCTTTGTTTCGGAGGTTGTGCCGAGATAGGAGGCAAGCGTTTCATGCCAGAATCGCTTTGCCGTTTCAAAATCATAGCCCTGGAACCGCTTGATGATTTCGTGATCCACCTCGGAGAAGCCGACGAACGCGTTGTACATGCTGCCGAGCTCAAAGATCGGATATCCCATGGCAAGCGTATCCATGTCGATCAGAAGGACCTCGTCGTTCTGAAGCTCTAAATTCTTGGTGTGATAGTCGCCGTGGATCAGGTGGTTGTCGCGCGGGACCGCCTCGATCAGCGCAAGAAGCTTCTTTTCGGATTCCTCCGGCAGGGTATCCTGCAGGAATCGCGCCCACGAAAGCGCGGTCTGCTTCATGTCCGTGAGCTTTCCTTCCGGCGCTTCGGTGCCGTGGATTTTCAGAAGCATTTCCGAAAACTCCTTTACGCACCAGTCGAACTTCTCCGGCTGCGTCGAAAGGATCTTTGCAAACGAGCGCGCGTTCAGAAGCTCAAAGACCGAGCCGTAGCTATTGCCGACCTTTACGACGTCATAGGAGATCGCGGTGGGGATGCCGAGGATCAGCGCAAGCTTTGCCATCTCGCGCTCATTCTGAATGTCTCCGAGCGCGTCGGCATTCCGGTAGACCTTTACCACATTGTCGCTGTCGATGCGGTACAGCGAACCGTTTGAACCGTGGCCGATCTCCTCGCAGCCCTCGATGGAAACGACGCGGTACGCTTTTTCCACCGTCAGGATCTCCGTGAAGCCGGTCATGTCCAGGATTTCATAGACCTCGGAACTGACGTTAATGATCCGCATATCGGGATGCGTTTTGCGGATCCGCAGCAGGACGCGAAGCCCTGCGGAGGAAATGTATTCGAGATGCTCCGCATCCAGCACGACCGGTTCGCCGTCAGCGGTAAGCTTCTCAAGCATCCGCGCTTCCGCCGCGGCGGCGTTCTGGGAATCGATTCGTCCGTTCAACGTAATTATCATTTCGGTGGTCTCCTTCTCCTGAATCATATAAGATACTGTATTATAACATATCTTTTCGCTAAAAGCATGAACTATTTCAAGAAATATCAAAATAACTTCTTGAAAAGCGCCGCTCCAGCGTGTACAATACAATCAATCGGGATAACGTACGGTGCGTGATCGCCTGTCAACGCTTGGCGGGCGGGAAAGGATTATACATGAAAACGGATATCATTCAAATCGAACCGAGCGGCGCGGGCATTGAGAAAGCGCTTGCGGAGACCGAAAAGGCCGCCGCTTTTCGGGGACTGGATCCCAAGCAGACGTTAAGACTCCGGCTGCTTGCCGAGGAGATGACGGGCATGCTGAAAACGATCACCGGGCAAACGCAGTATCGCTACTGGGCGGAATCGGAAGGGAACGTTTTTTCGCTGCATCTGATGACGAATATGCAGGTGGATCCGGAAATGCGCGAAACGCTTCTGAAAACGTCGACCACCGGTAAAAATGCCGCCGCGAAGGGCTTTATGGGACGGCTGAAGGATATTTTTCTGCGGCTCGGCGAATCGACCGACGCCAATGCGTTTGCCACGGAATACGGTTACGGCTACGTCGGCGTGGTCGGCTATGACGCTTCGGTGGATATGTCGCCGAACGCCGTGCTGTACGGCTGGTCGATGTCCGCCTATCGGGATGCCGTTGCAAAGCATCAGTCCGAGGAACCGGAGAAGTGGGATGAACTGGAAAAATCGATCACGGCAAAGCTGGCGGATGAGGTCAAGATCTTCATTCGCGGCAAATCCGTGGAAATGGTAATCGAAAAAGCATTCTGATTTCGGAAGGGAGATACAAACATGACGATTGAAAAAACAAAAAACGGCAGCGCTCTTTTGATCGCGCTTTCCGGCAGACTGGACACCATGACCGCACCGGACCTCGAAGCGGAGCTCAAGGACGGACTTGAAGGGATCGAGGAGCTGACCTTTGATCTTGATAAGCTCGACTACATCTCTTCCGCAGGGCTTCGAGTGCTGCTTTCGGCGCAAAAGACCATGAACCGTCAGGGCAGCATGAAGGTGCAGCATCCGAATGAGGTGATCGCGGAGATCTTCGAGGTTACCGGCTTTACGGATATCCTCACGATCGAATAACTGTTTCGGAAGAACCACCGGACCGAAAACCGTCTGTGCATAAGATCGGCACGGACGGTTTTTTATTTGTCCGATCCATGGAACGGATTTGCACAGAAAATTAACAATTTGACGGATAATTTCGTTCGGATGCTATAGACAAATCTGCCGGCATTATAATATATATGTAAAAGTATATTGCGTAAACCAGCATGATCCACGGACCGAAACGAAAAAACAGACAGATCCGGACGCAATCAAAAAGCGGAGGCAATGAAATACATGAGGAACGGAGCAATGAAAAGAGCGGCGTCGCTGCTGCTTGCGCTGATCATGGTATTCGGCATAATCGGCAGCGTGGCAGCGGCAGACTCGAATGTATACTATTTGATCGGTACAATGACAGATTGGTCGGTCAACGCGGATTACCAGCTTACGGAGAATCCCAATGTGCCGGGTGAATATCAGATCACGGTGGACCTTCCGGCAAACGCGGAGTTCAAGGTTGTCAAAGGAAACACAGAAACATGGTATCCGGATAATGCCGGCAATTATGCGGTTTCCGAAGCGGGCAACTATACCGTATCTTTCCGTCCGGACGGACAAGGCGGCAGCGACTGGTATTACGGCTATTTCTACGTTGCAAAGAACGTGATCCCGACCTACGCAATCACCGTCACCACCGACGGACATGGCACAGCGGTCGCGGACAAGACCGCGGCGCAGGCGGGCGAAACCGTCACCGTCACCATCGCACCGGACGAGGGCTACGAGCTCGATACCGTTACCGGCACGCCCGGAACATGGAATCTGTCCGGTAACATCGGCACCTTCACAATGCCCGCGGAAGCGGTTGCGTTGCGTGTGACGTTCAAGGAGCAGCACGTTCCTGAAGAGCACCGGATCCATACAATCGTCACTGGCGAAGGCACAGTAACCGTTGCGGAACGGGCAACGGAGGGCGATACCGTCACCGTCACGCTGATGCCTGCGGAGAACTATGCGCTCCGCACGCTGAAGGTCGACGGACGCGATGTTACCTCGGCGGGAGTGCTTTCCGCTCTTTCCTATTCCTTTGTGATGCCGGGCTACGACATTACGATTGAGGCGGTCTTCGACGCGGTCGCGACAGGTGAGCATGCGATCCATGTGTTCGTGTCCGGTCTCGGCACGGCGTTTGCGGACAAGACCACGGCGGCGGAGGGCGAACGCGTTACTTTCACCATTGAAAACGGCGTCGGCTATGTGTTCCAGCAGATCGTGGTCAATGACATTCCACAGCTCAAGAATCAAACATGGTTTGAGATGCCGAATGCGGATGCGATCGTTTACATTTATTTCGATCGCGTGGATTATCCAATCACGCTGAACAGCGGCGTACAGGGCACGATGAATGCGATCCCGCGTACCAATTCTGCATTTGCCGGCACCGAGGTGCAGGTCATCGTCAACGCGAACGAGGATTACGACGTCAAGACGCTGACCGTCATAGAGACCGAAACGAATGAACCGGTGGATGTGAAGCTGAAGGAGAAGGACGGACAGACTTCGATCTATACATTCACGATGCCTGCCGCGTCGGTTACCGTCACGGCGACCTATAAAAAGCGCGCGACCAACGGCTACTACCTCCTGAAGGGGCAGGGGGGCAATTGGACGGTCGATCAGATCGACGGCAACGACAAGTTTGTCGACGACCTTTCGGTCTCCGGACAGATGCTGCTGACGACGGAGCTCTTCGCCGGCGATGAGATCAAGGTCGTGCACGTCACAAAAGGCGCGATCGACGTATGGTATCCGGACGGTTTGGATAATCAGTATCACGTTACGCAGAACGACACGGGCGCCGTAACGATTTATTTCAGAACGTCATATTATAATGAATGGTCAGCTTTCGGCGGATACTTCTTCGTCAAACGATTCGAGAACCAGTACTATTTGGTAAACGCAGATAATGAAGCCATCCGTTGGGACGACCATCTGTATATCAATAAAGAGTTTAACGCGAATGCGATCATCAATGACAAGAACGAGACCATCAAAGGACTTTACGGATCCGATCATGAGCATATGGTCCTGACCTGGCGCAATTCCGGCGAAAAGCTCAAGGTTGTGAAAGTTGCCAACGGGACAATTGCGGAATGGCTGCCCGACGGTGTCAGCAATGCATATCCGGAATGGATTACGCCGAACTCCACGCAGGACAAGATGCACTATGGCGCGCAGAACAGCGCGGGCAGATACGGCGTATTCGAAGGCATGGTCTTTGTCTTCTTTGAGGAGCAGATCGGTCATGTATACGGCACCGACAACGTGCTGCGCAGTGATCGCATCGACTGGACGAACAACGTCTTCGACGTGCAGAAGGCGTTCAAGGCGGACGCCGCTGACAAATCGACGGTCAATCCGCTGAACGCCGAATCGCTGACCTACAACCTTGCGCACGGCAGCATCAGCCTCTCCACCGGCACGCCGTTCATCCGGGAAGGACGCAGCGATGAGGGCAGTATCCCTGAGGCGATGAGCAACATCATCTATGAGCTCGGACTGAATCAGGAGGTCTACGTCTCCATCCTTGCAGAGGCGGGCTATGCGCTCGACGGCACGCCGTACATCACTTACGGCAATGCCCGCGCCGATATGACGAAGGACGGCGATCGCTGGTACTTCACCATGCCGAGAGCCGACGTCGTGATCCACGCGCCGATGAAAAAGGTGTTCCGCACGCAGTCCGTGCTGCTGTCCGGACAGATCGGCGTCAATTTCTTCGTCGATCTTTCGGCGTATACCGACGAGGAGAAGCATAACTGCCGGATGAAGTTTACGGTCGGAAAGGACAGCGAGCCGCAGTGGGCGGATTTCGGTTCGGATTTCCACAGCACGATCACGCCGACGAACTACGGCTTCACCTGCTTTGTGAATGCGATCCAGATGGCGGACGAGATCACGGCGAAGCTCTATTACGGCAACGAGGAGATCTCGTATAAGCACTATTCGCTCGAAGAGTATGTCAAGTATTTCGATCGTTCGGACAGCACGCAGAACAACAACGTTGAAGCGCTGCGCGTCATCCGCGCCATGATCGACTTCGGCTATTATGCGCAGCAGTATTTCAAAGAGCTAAACGCTTCGCTCTTCGATGAATATACGGAGGTCAAGCGCTACTACGCGACGCAGTACGATTTCGCCTCAATCAAGCGCATGACCGAAGGACATTCGCTGAAAAATGCGGAAAACGTCGATCTCGGCACATCGGACATTGATTCTCTTTCCGCGTCGATCGCCGTGGATTCCGCCACTGCGCTGATCGTGTATCTGACTATGAAATCCGGCACGACATCGACGCCGGAGATCAAGGTCGGCACGCAGACGCTTTCGATGTCAAATCCGGAGGTCAAAAACGGCAGCTTTACCTGGAAGCTTACGGATGAGTTCTCGGGCTCGACACGGAAATACGCAGTCCGGATCGAGGGCATCAGCCCGCACAATCTGGATAAGCGGTTCACGATCAAGGGAACGGCGGGCAGCAATTTCACGATCAAGGCGTCGACGTTCTCCTATATTGATTTGGTTCTGTCTTCGGAATCTGTGTCGAACGAGATGAAGATGCTGGTCGCGTCGATGTACGCGTTCCATGAAGCGGAAGTTGCGTACCGCAACCAATCGAACTGAAGCGATCAAATCGGAACAGGAGGCTGAAAAAATGAAAGAGCAATATGAAAAAGCATCCATGGAAGTGATCCGGTTCGATTGCACAACGGACGTGATCGTCACAAGCCCGAACAGCGATACGCCGCTCCCCGAAACCGACGAATAACGGAATGCAAAAGTCCCCGAAGCTGTTTGGACTAACCCCCTGAAAAACGGACATTGGAAAAAAGAGCCCCCTGTCGTAGAATAGGAACTACGACAGGGGGTTAAACGTATGAGGCAAAAATACACAAAGATGGAAGAATTGGCCGAGATAATCTTCGAGAGGAAAGCTGCCGGAGAAACGAATCGACAAATCGGAGAAAGTTTCGGATTGACGAAGAAACAAGTAAAGGGATTGATCAATAGACAGAATAGAAAGCAACGGCAAATAAACCA